>ENA-UOOI01000036-UOOI01000036.1-fermentation-metagenome-genome-assembly--contig:-NODE-36-length-174696-cov-6.942963_pt1 | contig 174696 bp, 172 predicted proteins | sample MGYA00245779_ERZ724027 | MGnify/ENA primary metagenome ERZ724027 (study PRJEB28704, sample SAMN03018318) | fermentation metagenome | biome: anthropogenic terrestrial biome; feature: soil...
AAATCGATCTGCCCCAAGAAATATCGGCTAAACAGAAAGATAAAGCAGTCGCACAAGCGAAAAAACTTCTTCTCTCGCTTGGTATAAGAAAATCTGAAGATATTGCTGTAGTTTAACAACCAAAAAATTTTTTCAAGGCCTTGAGGGCCTTAGTTTTGTGCACCCTTTTTTGGCTATTACAAGGCTGTTTTCCCGCTAACGCCTCAATTTTCAGATCTAGCTTTTACTGCTGCCGATCATTTCTTTTCTCTTCGATCACTTTTCCTAAGTGAAACTGAAACCTCTTAAGAAGCTCTGCTTCAGGTGCTTTTTCTACCACTTCGCCACCCACAAAAATCAACCCTTCACCCTTACCACCCGCAATGCCTAAGTCAGCTTCTCTGGCTTCTCCTGGCCCATTTACTGCACACCCCATCACTGCTACAGTTATATCTTCTGTAATTGACTCTACCATCTTTTCTACCGATTTGGCAAGCTCTGCTAAATTGATATTAGTCCGTCCACAGGTAGGGCAGGCAATGACATTGACTCCTAATCGCCTTATTCCACAAGCTTTTAATATTTCCTTGGCGACTTTAATCTCTTCAGTGGGATCCGCGGTTAAAGATACACGTATAGTTTCACCGATACCTTCCATTAACAAAGTTCCCAAACCTACAGCTGATTTAACTGTTCCTGAAAAGAGAGTTCCAGCTTCAGTTACCCCTAAATGAAGTGGTATATCAGTGAGAGTTCGGAACTTTCGATTTGCTGCAATTGTAGTAGAGACATCTGAAGCTTTGAGAGACACCACAATATCATGAAAATCGTTGTCATCTAAAAAATCGCTATATTCTTTGGCTGTCTCGGCCATGGCTTCTGCACGTGTCAACCTACCAGCATTTATCAAATCAATTTTATTTTGAGGTAAGCTACCCGAGTTAACACCAACTCGTATAGCTGCTCTTCCCTTGGCTGCTTTAGCTACTGATAACAAATTATCGGTACCACCTAAGTTACCAGGATTAATCCTCACTTTATGGACACCAGCTTCGATAGCAGCAATGGCTAAAAGGTAATTGAAATGAATATCAGCTACTACTGGAAGAGGAGAATTAGCAACTATTGTTTTTAAGGCTAACACATCATCTTTAGTTGGCACTGCAACCCTAACAATTTCGCAACCAGCTAAATATAAGGAATTAATTTGATTGAGTGTTGCTTTTAGATCACTAGTTTTTGTATTAGTCATGGACTGTATTAAGACCGGCTCATTACCACCTAAGAAAAGTGAACCGATCTTAACCCGTCTAATTTGTTTTACCAAAAGACATCACTATCTTTCCAAGATACTGTTAAGCCAACCTAATCTATTAAAATCACTGTAAGTCGCAAAAATGAATAGACCAGCTATTAGTGCTAAACCTGTCATCTGAGCTATCGCTTTTTGCTTTTCAGTAAGTGGTTTTCCCCTAAATAGTTCTATGATGATAAACAAAATCCAACCGCCATCTAAAACCGGTACAGGCAGGAGGTTTAAAACAGCAAAGTTTACCGAAAGAAATACTGCCAAATAGAGTACATTTAATAAACCAATTAGGAAGTTTTCTTCCATTACTGCCGCTGTTTCACCAATAATTTGTACCATTCCTATAGGGCCAGCTACATCAGCTTTGATTTTCCCTCGGATCATAGCCTTGATGCCCCGAAATAAGGTTACAATCATTATTTTAGTGTTGTCCCAACCTGATTTTAAGAGGCCAAAAAACCCTAGTGGGACATTCTTAAAAGTCAGTTCGTCTACACCAATGATAGAACGATTCAACTCTTGGTTAAACTGAGGAGTTACGCTAAAGTGCAAAAATTGGTTGTCTCTCTTCACCTTAAGATTAAGAGTTTCGCCTTCGCTTGAAGCTATTATTTGGATAAATTGTCCTTGGTTGTATAGATTTAAATTGTCCACTGCCCAGATTTCGTCTCCACTTTTAATACCAGCAAGTTCAGCTGCTGAACCAGGCATTGTTTTACCAACTAAGGGTATTTGTCTACCGGTAAGACCAATTATCAAAATGGAGACTACAACCGAAAATACTAAATTCATTAGAGGCCCGGCAGCAATGGTAGCGATTTTAGCCCAAGCTGGTTTATTGGTATAAAGTTTGTCTGGAGAAATAGTCCCTTTCTTTTCTTCATCAGCGGCTTCATCCATTCCCGCTACACTTACAAAACCACCTAAAGGAAATGCTCTTAGTGAGTATTGGGTTTCGCCTTTTTTTCTTTTCCAAAGAACAGGTCCAAAACCTAGACTAAACTCATATACACCAATACCTAGAGCTTTGGCCACTGAAAAATGGCCTAACTCGTGGACAATAACCAATACCGCAAAAACCAAGATAATTGTAACGATTTGCAGAATTATTATCCCCACCTCCTAGTATTAAGATCTTTTCTTACTAACTCTCGTACTTCCTTATCAACCAAAAGTTTTTCTTCTAACGAGTTGGCATTGTGCTCTGGATATTGCTCTAATGTATCACGGACTATTCTATATATACTACCAAAAGATATCTTTTTCAACAGAAAATGTTCTACAGCCACTTCATTGGCTGCGTTTAGTACTATAGTTCTATCTTTCCCAGCTTTACCAGATTCAAAAGCTACTTGTAAACAACCAAATTTAGCCAGATCAGGTTCATAGAAATCTAACTTTTTTCCAATTAAAGAAATACTCTCTTGCCTTTCCTTTCTTAAAGGGTAGGTAAATGCTAATTGAATAGGCACTCGCATATCTGGAATACCAATCTGGGCAAGCAGAGCACCATCATTATATTCAACTAAGGAATGTACTATTGATTGTGGGTGAATTAATATCTCGATTTTTTCGTAGGGAATGTCAAAGAGAAAGTGCGCTTCAATCACTTCGAGACCTTTATTCATCATTGTTGCTGAATCGATGGTGATCTTACCACCCATCTTCCAATTAGGGTGATTTAAAGCTTCTTCGACAGTAGCTTTTTCCATTACCTCTTTATCTGTATTTAAAAAAGGTCCGCCTGATGCTGTTAGAATTATTTTTTTTATTGCCTTTATATCTTGGCCAAGTAAACACTGAAAAATTGCTGAGTGTTCACTATCTACTGGAATCAATTCAGTGCCGTACTTCTTACAAGTTTCCAGTACTAAATCGCCACCAATAACTAGAGCTTCTTTATTCGCTAGAGCCACTCTTTTTCCTAGCTTAGCAGCATTTATTGTCGGTAATAAACCAGCTGCACCCACAAGCGATATTAGTGTTATATCAGCATTGGCTTCCATGATTATCTTGGAAAGAGGCTCATTGTCTTCAACTACTTTTGTCTCACTAAAAGAAAGATTAGCCTTTAATCTTTCTCTAGCTTTTTTATCTTGCAAAGTTACGAACTTAGGTCTATGTTTAGCTATTTGCTCTAACATTAACTGATCGCTTTTGTTGGCTGCTAAGGCGACAATTTTAAATTCAGGCAAATTAGCTAGAACATCTAAGGCCTGAGTTCCTATAGAACCAGTGCTACCAATAATTGCTACAGTTTTCATTAGATCACCTCAGGCTTGGTAGTAGATGCTGGATAATTAGATAAAGTGTTGGAGCTAAAAGTAACAAACTATCAAATCGATCGAGAATACCTCCATGTCCAGGTAAGATGTAGCCAGCATCTTTAACTTTGCTCTCTCGCTTCATAACCGACTCCATCAAATCTCCTGTCTGAGCTAGTATGCTACCTAAAAGTCCTGCCAGAAGGCCATCTGGTAAAGAACACAAACCAAAAAGTGATGTTACTAAGCCACCAGCAAGGCCACCTAAAACTCCACCTAAAGCACCTTCCCAGGTCTTTTTGGGGGAAACTTCTGGCCATAATTTATGTTTGCCAAACTTAATGCCCACAAAAAAAGCAAAACTGTCTGTTCCCCAAGTGATTAAGAATAATAATATAATTGGTCCTCTGCCTATATCTCTTAATAAGGGTAAAAAAGCAAAAATAACCCCACTATAAATTATTCCTAAGATTGTTAGTGCTCCATTGGTTAAGGCAGCTCTACTCCGGAACATTTCTAAAATTAATATAAATATTATAAGTACTATTAACGAGGCTCCATTCAACTTATCTAAGCCAATTAAATAAGTAAATACAAAAGCTATTAACCCACCAATCTCCAATAAAGGTAAGCTAATATCCTTCCCTAGTCCTTTTGTTAATCCATGAAACTCATAAAGGGCTAAGGCTGAGGCCAAAAAACAAATTAGCAAAAATGACCATTCACCAAAATAAACTGCAAATAATAGTAAAGGGATACCAATAAATGCAGTTGCAAAACGTTGCCACAAATTTAACCCCTCCTCAAGCTTTGCCAAAACGCCTTTGTCGGTTTGAATAATCCATTAAAGCCTTCAAATATTCTTCCTTCGTAAAATCAGGCCAGAGCGTATTGGTAAACCAGAGTTCGGAGTAAGCCCCTTGCCAGAGGAGAAAATTTGAGAGACGCATTTCACCACTAGTTCTTATAATTAGATCTGGATCTGGTTGGTTAGCAGTATCTAACAATGACGATAACATATTGGTAGAAATATCTTCCGGATCAAGTGTTCCTGCTTTTACCTGCTTAGTTAAGTCTTTTACTGCTCTAATAATCTCATCTCTACCGCCATAACTCAATGCTAAATTAAACTGTAAAGTTTGATTGTTTCTGGTTGTTTTCTCGGCATTTTCTAATACCTTTAAAACATTTTGCGGTAGTTTTGTTCTATCACCAATGGCTTTTATTCTTACTCCTTTTTTATTAAGCTCTTCAAGTTCGTTAACCAAATACTCTGCTAAAAGCTTCATAAGAAAACTTACCTCATCTTGGGGTCGTTGCCAATTTTCAGTGGAAAAAGCATAAACAGTCAGTACTTCTATACCTAGTTCCGCACTGGTTTTTACCGCCATACGAACTGTCTTAGCACCTTCTCTATGACCTGCTATACGCGGTAGCCCTCTCTTTTTAGCCCAACGACCGTTACCATCCATGATTATGCCAACATGTTTCGGTAAATTAGCTAGATCAAGTTGTTTTTCCAATGATATCAGTTCCTCTCCCTGTTTCCTATGTTGACAAGCATCTCATGTGCGACAGTAACTTCCCAAATGTCATGACCTTTTTTAAGTCGGATGATCATTTCACGACCAAAACTTTTATCTACACATTTAATAACTAGGGGAGCAAGAGGCTCCCCTATTAATAATTCTTCTAGAGGCCTACCTAGATATTGGTACAAGGATTAAACCTCCATGATCTCTTTTTCTTTAGCAGCTAGTATTTCTTCTACCTTAGTAATATATTGGTCGGTTAATTTTTGAATATCGTTTTGACTTTTTTTACTATCGTCTTCGGTAATCTCGCTAGCTTTTTCCATCTTTTTAATTACTTCATTGGCATCTCTGCGAACATTACGCACAGCTACCTTCATCTCTTCGGATATCTTTTTGGCCGTTTTAACCATTTCCTTACGGCGCTCTTCAGTTAAGGCTGGAATAGCTATTCTAATTAAAGACCCATCATTGGTTGGGTTAAGACCTAAATCAGCAATACGGATTGCTTTTTCGATGGCGGAAATAGTGCTTTTATCATATGGTTGTAAGACTAACATCCTCGGTTCAGGTGCCGAAACCATAGCTACTTGATCCAAAGGCATTCTTGTCCCATATGCCTCCACTTCGACCCGGTCAAGTAGGCTAGGATTGGCTCTACCAGTTCTTAAAGAAGCAAACTCTTTTTTGGTGGATTCAATAACTTTCTCCATTTTTGTCTTAGCATCTTCGAGGACCATTATTCTCCTGCTACATATAAGACAAACAAAGTCCCCCTTTAGCGCTTTTACCTTAGCATGTAATTAAATAAAGGAAGCTGTACTTACTTCTTTTTTACATTTGCTATGGTCGCTAAAACAATCTTAACTTATCCCCTGGTACTGATAGGTAACTAGTTTTTCTCTTAATCATTAAGTTTAGTCATTTAGACAAGCCACCAGCTTGTTTCCTAAGCTTAATAACACCCTCGATTGTACCAAAGGATAATAGAAGGACTATTTGTCTCGTAGCAGATTCACCTCCTTCTCTTCTTAGAAAAATCAACTTTTCTGATAATGAGAATCTTATCTTTAATATCACCTGTCTAGATATTCACCTAGTAGCTTTGTTTATTAGAAAATGAAACTATATCTAGCTTCTCTAAGTTTTCATACTCATACGAGTTTCTTTTGCTAGTTTCAAAGATGAATTGCGCTTTTAAGCTATAGACGGTGACAGAAAACCAGCATTAGCGAATTCATTTTCTTTAGGAGCTTATTAATGTTCTTAATTGTCTTTTCTTAGTTATCGTTAACTAATTTTCTAACCTTTTATAACCATAAATAATAAATAAAATGCTTAACTCGGTTAGGTTAACTAGTCTCCAATCACTGTTCCCACAGGCTCACCCATTACAGCTTTGAGAGTACTTCCTGTTTCGTTAAAATCGAAAACAATCATTGGTATGTGGTTGGTCATACAAAGGGAAGCGGCTGTTGCATCCATTATACCTAAGCCTTTATTTAAAACCTCTAAATAATCCAATCTATCAAATTTAGTGGCATTAGGATCTTCTTTGGGGTCGGCTGAATAGACACCATCTACACCACGTTTGGCCATTAATATTACTTCAGCTTCAATCTCTGCAGCTCTTAATGCAGCTGTAGTATCTGTTGAAAAATAAGGATTACCTGTCCCTGAAGCAAATATTACCACTCTACCTTTTTCTAAATGACGTATAGCTCTGCGTCTGATATATGGCTCAGCGATTTGTCTCATTTCAATAGCGGTCATGCAGCGAGTGTCGACATCAATTTGTTCTAACGCATCTTGGAGTCCTAAGGCATTAATAACGGTAGCTAACATACCCATATAATCTGCTTGAGCTCTATCCATACCTTTGGCACTTCCGCGTGCACCACGCCAAATATTTCCGCCACCAACTACTAAAGCAACTTGAATTCCTGCATCAGTTAATTCTTTAATTTCTAGTGATATTCTTCTTAAAACCACTGGGTCTAGTCCGTGTCCTTGATCACCTGCAAGGGCTTCTCCACTCAATTTAAGTAATACTCTATGATATTTGGGTTGCATCTGCCATCCCCCTGTCTTTATAATAATTCTATTTTTAGAAGAAATTTCCTTGTTTAGCTGCTATTTACAACTATAAAAAAAGAGAACACCAGAGGTGCTCTCTTTAAAATCAGGACTTAGTCATGGCGGCGACCTCAGCTGCTAGATCGTCTGTCTTTTTCTCAATACCTTCGCCACGCTCAAAACGAGCAAACTGCTGAATTGTTATATTGCTGTTTAACTCTTTAGCAACTGACTTGATATAAGCATTGACCTTCATATCGTCGTTTTTGATAAATTCTTGTTCAAGAAGGCAAACTTCACCATAGAATTTGCTTAAGCGACCTTCCACGATCTTATCCACAATTTTCTCTGGCTTACCTTCTTGCAAGGCTTGAACTCTGTAGATCTTTCTTTCTTCTTCTAACTTCTCACTGTCTACTTGAGTTTTATCCAAATATAAAGGATTAGCTGCAGCTATCTGCAAAGCAATATCTTTTAACAAATCATTAAACGCATCGCTTTTGGCTGCTTCAGCATTGTCAACTTTAGCTTTTACTAGTACACCAATTTTTCCATTGAGATGGATATAAGAGGTGAGACCTTCGTTGGCATCATTGAGTTCAAAAACAACGAAGCGACGTACTGCCATGTTTTCACCAGTTTTAGCAATACGAGCTTTGAAAAAATCTTCAAAAGTAGCGCCTTCATAAGAGGCCTTAAGAAGACTCTCAACATCAGCAGGCTTTTCTTTCGCAATAAAAGCCAAGGTTTTCTCTACGAGTTCACTAAAATCCTCAGTCTTAGCCACAAAGTCTGTTTCACAGTTAACTTCAACCATTACACCGACATTGCCCTCAACTAAAGTAGAGACAATACCTTCTGCCGCAATGCGGCCAGCTTTTTTAGCAGCAGCAGCAAGGCCCTTTTCTCTCAAGAACTCTATAGCTTTCTCCATGTCGCCGTTATTCTCTGCTAGTGCTTTTTTACAATCCATCATACCTGCGCCTGTTCTTTCGCGCAATTCTTTTACCATATTAGCAGTAATAGTCATTAGAAAGCCTCCTTTCTTTACAAAAAAGGGGGGTGAAAGTCCGACCTCCACGCCCCTTAAAAAACATTACTCCTCTGAATCCATGGCGTCACTACTATCTAGTATATCCAAGCTTTCCCCGCTGTCATTACTTTCATTGGCTGAAGCTGCATCTTGACCCTCTTTAGCTTCGATAACAGCATCAGCAATTACTGAAGCAATGAGTTTGACAGCACGAATAGCATCGTCGTTACCAGGAATAACATAATCTACTTCATCAGGATCACAGTTAGTATCTACAATGGCAACTGTTGGAATACCAAGTTTTCTAGCTTCTGCTACTGCGATACGCTCTTTACGTGGATCGATAATAAACAGAACACCAGGTAGCTTGGTCATGTTTTCAATGCCACCGAGATATTTCTTGAGTTTTGCTTGTTCTTGTTTTAACTCAAGTACTTCCTTTTTAGGTAGCAGTTCAAAACTACCATTAGTCTCCATCTCGGCTAACTTTTGCATGTACTTGACACGGGAACGAATAGTCTTAAAGTTAGTTAACATACCACCAAGCCAACGCTCGTTAACAAAGAATTGACCGCAACGTTCGGCTTCTTCTCTGATGGTGTCTTGAGCTTGCTTCTTTGTACCGACAAAAAGAATGCTATCTCCAGAAGCAATAATCCCGCGAATAAATTCGTATGCGTCCTCAATCTTTTTAACAGTCTTCTGTAAGTCGATAATGTAAATGCCATTACGCTCGGTGAAGATGTATGGTTTCATCTTAGGATTCCATCTTCTAGTCTGATGTCCGAAATGAACACCAGCTTCGAGCAACTGTTTCATAGAAACTACGCCCACAGTATTACCTCCTTTAGTTTTACCTCCCCGAATTTCACCTCAACAAAACACCACAAATAGCTTGAGGCACTATCTTGTTGATCAATTCGGGTGTGTTTTTCACACCGTTAAGTAGTATACCATATGGCAAAATGTTTAACAAGAGGTACACTTAGAATGTACTAAGAAGAACTACCACCCCAAATTGCTACTTTTTAAGCACATGGAGCTAGCAATAGCTTCTTCAATTTAGCCTTTCAATAAAAAAACTTAAACTTTAGATTAAACTCTAATTAACCCACCCAGAAGTCGTCAAAAGAGAAGCTATCATTAAAATTTACTCGGGTAATTTTCTTAGTACCCTTAAGCTCCATAATAATGGTCTTATCTGCACCTTTTCTCCTCTTAGAGCTTTTTCAAACAATTCTATTGCATCATCTAGTCTAGCTTTTAGCATTGCTTCCCCAGCTTCTTTAGTTGCTTTAACTGGATCTCCCATGTACGGCTTCATTTCTGGATCACTTACCCAAGCTAATGTTTCTGCTAAATGTAGTAGATCTTCACCGGTCTCTTTTAAACCACATTTTCTTAAGAAAGTTGCTAAATTAGTTACTAACTTAGCGTGTCCCTTTTTTCTTACTGGTTTAGAAGCAAGAGAATCAGGATAATCTTCTTTAATATAATTTGGATCCACAGCTAACATTAGCGAAGTCTCGTTAGTACCTGCATGACTGTCGGTATCGTCGCCACAATTACCCGGTTGCAAACCGGTTTTTGATAAAAGATCCCGGTCATGCTGTACCATTTTCCTAAAATCTGCGTTAAAAGGATCGAGTAAATAGAACTTATATTTACGCCACAGTTTTCTTGCTGCTGCTTCAATTGCCATTTGGTGCCTGGGTCCACCATGGTTATCAGCGACAAAAAGATAGTGAAAACCTTGTTTGGCCAGACCTTTCCCATACGAAAATAATATCCCTTGTAGATATTTAGCATCTACTGATAAAGAACCAGGTAGTGGTAGGGCATCAGAACCAACGTAAAGTGGTGGTAGTTTAACTAAAGTAAGATCAGGATGCCGCATTTTCAATTCATTAGCATAGCGCTCTAAAAGATGCTCAGCAATAATGACATCTGTTCCTACTGGTAAATGCCAACCATGTACCTCGATAGGGCTGACACTTAGCAACATAACAGTCCTGTCTTTTTTTAAGCTTTGCAATTCACCATAAGTTAATTCAACGTAATTTTTTATTCCACTAACTTGAGGCATAAGTATCATCCTCCCAGTGGTTAATTATATCTATATTTTCCCTTTAATAGAAAAGATCCCTACTTATTAACTAAAAAAAGCGGAACATAACTGTTCCGCATCATTTTATCCCATTATTTAGTCAGTTCTCTAATTACAGTATATAGTTCTACAGGTCCATTAGCTATATCAAATTTAAGCTTGCGAGCTTTTACTTTAGCTGTTAGTTGCATTTTCTTTAGTTCTTCTACAAGTTGATTAGCGTCGCTAATTACTCCTAAAGCGTACAGTTCGTCAGCAACTTGTTTAGCACTAGAACCACGGCTAACAGTGTAGCTAACAATTTTTTCTTCTGGGCTTTTGACAACAACTGTTTCTTCTTCTTTAGAAACAAGAGTGTTTTCTTTAGCTATTTCATCCTCAGCTTCTTTTGTTGATTCTGTTGTAGCTAGAACAGTTTGAGGAGCACCTAAATCTTTAGGGAAAACCATTCCTAATTCCTGCGCTCTCTGAATCACATCGGTATCATTCACCGGCGAGTGCAAGGAAACAATCCAAAACAAAGCTGTAAATATAAGTCCCAGTCCTAAACCCAAGAGAAAATCTTTGTATGATTTCAATGCACTTCACCTGCCTCATATAACGCCAAAATTAATTCGACTTCGCCTTTACCTATATTCATCCGTTTAGCTATTTCGGAAATATTTAATCCATTACGTTTAAGAGTTAATACCTCTTTATGCTTTTGTGGAAGGCGTTGCTCTTTATCAACAATTTGGGCTTTTTTTATGGCTTCTTGCCAATATTGGAGCGAATTATCGATTGTCTCTTGTAACTTTCCTAATTCTGCAATACGTGCATCAATGTGTTCTTCGGCTGCTTGAACACTCTCGTTTAGCTCATCCATAAAAGAACCATATCTTTCACTCTGGTTATTGTTTACTACATCACTTGCCTGGTTTTCAGCTTTTTTATCTGTAATCATTATCGCTAAACCAATAAATAATATTCCAATTCCGAGTAGGATGTACGGCAACTACACCCACCTGCTTTCTCAAATCTTAATATCTATGTTTTTACCTAAATTTTCAGGTGCACAATCAAGTTCGTCTTCTTTTTTATTCTTCCTTGTAGAAAACTGTCTAGCTTGGTTATCACCTTTTTTCTGGCCTTCATCACGTATTTTTCCTTCTTCGCCTTTTTGTGCTTCAAGAACATGCTTTTGCCTCTTAATTGTTTCCTTTTGGTTCGCAATAAGAACAGCTTGGGCGTCAGCACCTGTTTTATGGTCTTTGACTATTTCTCCTCTTTGTATCTCCTGAGATCGAGGCAGAAGAATCTGCATGTCTACAGGTTTTATAGACATAGAAAAGCCCCCTTAATACAAAGATTCTAAAACAACTCCGCTTTTTTTCTTCCTAAACGACCCCTAAGTCTTAGTATCGCTTTAGTATGGAGTTGTGAGATACGTGAGGTAGATAGTTCAAGTACATCGGCTATTTCAGTAAGATTAAGTCCTTCATAATAGTGCAAAGCAATAACTAAACGTTCCTTTTTAGGTAACTTGTCAATAGCATCAACTAAGAGGTCTTTAGCATGATTTTTCTCTAGCGTATAGCCAATATCCTCTTTCGAGGGAATTATCTCTATTAAGGATTGGGAATGTCCTTCTTGATCTACAGCTATAGGTGCCTCCAAAGATACTAACTCTCTGCCTATCTCGACAAGAACTTTACGAAACTCTTGTACATCAAGGCTCAATTCTTGTGCCACCTCTTCGTCGGTAGCGGCACGCATCAATTGGAGTTCTAAGCGATCGTAGGTTGCAGCAATTTCTTTCGCACGACGTCTTGCCGTGGTTGATAACCAATCGGCTTTACGTAATCCATCTATAATTGCCCCTTTGATTCTTTGTCTACCATAAACTTCAAAAGGTACTCCTCTTTCTGGCTCAAACTTGTCCACAGCATCTAAAAGGCCCATCACACCAAAGCTCTCTAACTCTTCAACATCGATATGTTTTGGTAAGCTTTTCGAGAGTGCTCTAGCCATCTCTTGTACTAAATATAAATGGTTCTCAATAATTTGATCGCGTGCATCTTTCGCCTCAGCAGGCCCAGCTTTTAACTGAGCCCATATATCATTAACTGGGAGCATAGGCTCACACTCCTCATCTTAACAAACGAGCCATCCTCTCCAATAAGCCCTTGAACCCTTTACTATTCTGCGACTGGTTTGTGTTTATCTCTACTTTTTCTAAAGCATTTAAATAATCAGCTGCTATTCTATTAATTGCTAAAGCTGCTTTGCTGGTTGGCTGACCAATAACTATTGGTTCTTGAGAGCGAATAGCTTTACTAACATTATAATCAAAAGGAATAATACCAGCTAAACCAACGTTCTTATTAACAAAACGTTGGCAAACAATCTCTAACCGCTCAAAGACTCGTTTGCCATCTTCTATCCCGTCTGCTTGATTGACTACAATATTAATTGGCATTTGTGGATTGCCATTATTTACCACTTTAATAATACCGTAGGCATCTGCAAGTGATGTAGGTTCTGGAGTGGTAACCACAAGGATCTCGTCCGCGGCTAAAGCAAAGGCTAAGACCTGCTTAGAGATACCAGCACCTGTATCAATGATGAGGAAATCTACATATTGATCTAATACTCCTAAGGCTTCAATAATTCCTTTGACACGAATTTCACTCATATTGGTTATTTCTGGTATACCAGAACCGCCGGGAATAAGTTTTACTCCTTTAGGACCATGGACAATTATTTCACTTACCCTTTTTTGGCCATCAACAAGATGTTTTATGTTATAAGTAGCTCTTACTCCCATTAGTAGATCAGCATTTGCTAAACCTAAATCGCCATCTAAAATAGCTACTTGCTTACCTCTTTCGCTTAAAGCAATTGCCAAATTAACAGCAAGAGAAGTTTTGCCTACTCCTCCCTTGCCACTAGTTATAACAATCGTTCGTGCTTTCGAATTAAACTGTGCTGCTAGCTGACGCAAACCTCTGGCTTGATCTTCCATCGCTAGCCCTCCAATATCATTTCTACAATATTATCCACTTCAGCCAAAACCAAGTCTTCAGGTACGCGTTGTCCATTAGCTATATAACTTATAGGCAAATTAGACATTTGCATAATATCTAAGAGAGTACCATGTGATAAGGTCTCATCTGCTTTAGAATATATTATATGTGTGACCCCCAAAGGTAAAAAGGCTGCTAAAATGCTACTACAATCTTCTAGCTTAGTTGTAGCATTAATAACTAAATGCATTTCATCTGGCTTTTCATCTGCCAGAAAATCGTGGATTTCTCCTACCTGAATCAAGTTATTTTGGCTTCTTCCTGCTGTATCAACAAGAATAATATCCATGTCTACATAACGTTTTAGCGATTTGGCATAATCCTCAGGACTAAAGGCCACCTCAATAGGAATATTAATAATTTCAGCATAGGTTTTTAGTTGCTCTACAGCAGCAATACGGTAAGTATCTATTGTGATAAGTCCAACTTTTAAGTTATTCACTAAATGATATTTAGCAGCCAATTTACCTAAGGTAGTGGTCTTACCAACCCCTGTGGTTCCTACTAAAAAGATAATATAGGGTTTTTTATTTTGTTTTGGTACACCAACCTTAATCACTTTCTTTAATGCTTGTCTAATACCGACATCGATAGATTGGGCACTTCTTAAATCTACACCTTGGTAGATTAGCTCCATTAAAATACTATCTGCTGCTTCAACACTCATCCCTGTATTGGTTAACTTCGACCTGATCGTACTAAGTGGTTCAATGCTCCCTGTTTCTTTGCCATCGTTTTTCAAACTTTGCAGAGCAGTTTCCTTCCTTAGGTCGTCGATCATTTCTTTTAGTAAAGCAATTTCGCTGACTGGGTTACTAGTAGAACTGGGGTATGGATCCTTGCTCGCTGCTACATTTTGTGGTTTAATTATCTCTTTCGTTTCTTCTTCTAAAGCTGCTGTGACTTCGACTATCGGAGCAGAGAACCAACGGGCGATACCTTTTTTCTTAACTTCTCTTGTTTCAATAATTAAAGCCTCTGTACCTAATTCTTTTTTTACCATTTCCATAGCTGCGGCCATGGTTGCTGCCCGATATTTCTTAACTTGCATTGCCTAATTTCACCATCCCTATAGCTTGCACCTGAACAGTTGGATCTATCTCGTTATAACTTATAACTGTTAGGCGGGGTATAGCATGTTTTACTAATTTTCTAAAAGCTAAACGAATCTGTGGAGACGTTAAAACTATAGGTAACAACCCTTTACCTGCTGCATTCTCCACTTCTTGCCCTAAGCCAGTGATTAAATTTTGCCACTCATCAGGTGGTAAAGCCAAACTCCCGGTAGCTTGTTCTTCATTAACAGCCTCTCTAATGATTTGCTCTACCTCTGGGCTTAAAGTTAGTACTTGCAATCGTCCTTTTTCGTCTGTAAGTGATTTCGTAATTTGTCTGCCTAAACCCTGTCTAACCATTTCAGTTAAATAATCAGTGTCTTTACTAAGAGGAGCAAAATCAGCTAAACGTTCACAGATCTCTACAAGATTGCGAATCGAGACGCCTTCTCTTACTAGGTTTTGCAAAACCTTTTGAATGTCACCTAAAGACAGTGGATCAGGTGTTAGTTCCTCAACAACAGCTGGAGCAGTCTCTTTGACAGAGGCAATCAGGTTTTTAACTTCTTGTCTACCAATAAATTCAGAGGCATGGCTCCGTAATATCTCGGTTAGGTGAGTTGCTAAAACAGAAGGAGGATCTACGGTTGTGTACCCTGCCATTTCCGCATCTTCTCGATCGACATCTTTAATCCACTGTGCAGGTAGACCAAAGGCAGGTTCTATAGTAGCAATTCCTTCTACCGGCCTAGTTGCTGCTCCTGAATCCATGGCTAAATAATGATGTGGCATCAATTCACCTGAACCAATTTCAACACCCTTTATCTTAATCGAATACTGGTTTGGTTGTAGCTGTAAGTTATCTCTAATGCGTACCATTGGTAAAACTACACCCAGTTCCAGTGCGATCTGTTTGCGGATCAGAGTAATGCGATCTAATAGGTCGCCACCTTGCTCTTGATCTACATAGGGAATCAAACTATAACCAATCTCTAATTCAATTGGATCGACCTGTACCATACCTAAGACTCTCTCTGGTGTTTCTGCTTGTTGTAGTTCAGCTGCAGTTTCTTTTTCTGCTAACTGGGCAGTCTCTTCTTTAGCTGTTCGACTAGTTAAATAACCAATTCCTCCTAAAGAAGCAGCGATTAGAAGAAAAGGTATCGTTGGTAGACCAGGAATTAAGCCTAAAACAACTAAAAGACCAGCTGCGATATAAAGTACTTTAGGTTGCGAAAAGAGCTGCTTGGTTAAGTCGTGGCCCAAATTACTTTCTGATGCAGCACGAGTTACTAAGATACCCATTGCCGTAGAGATTAAAAGGGCTGGGATTTGAGAAACCAACCCATCACCAACTGTAAAAAGGGTATAAACATTTAATGCCTTCGAGAAGTCCATATTCTTTTGAACTATACCGATTAGTAACCCACCTAAGATGTTGATAATTGTAATAACAATACCAGCTATAGCGTCGCCTTTAACAAATTTTGAAGCACCATCCATAGCACCGTAAAAATCAGCTTCTCTTTCTATGTTTCGGCGCCTTTCCCTTGCTTGTTGATCTGTAATTAGACCAGCATTAAGATCAGCATCGATACTCATCTGTTTCCCTGGCATAGCATCAAGAGTAAAACGAGCAGCCACTTCAGCTACACGTTCGGCACCTTTGGTAATAACCACAAACTGGATAACAACCAAGATAATAAAAATGATAAAACCGACAATAGGGTTGCCACCTACCACAAAACTACCAAAAGCTTTAATTATCTCACCTGGATTGCCATCTAGAAGAATCAATCTAGTAGAAGATACGTTCAAGGCCAATCTAAACAGAGTCATGACTAAAAGGAGGCTAGGAAATATAGCGAAGTCCAGGGAACGAGATACATTCATAGTTAAAAGCAGAATTAGAACTGCTAAGCTTATGTTTACTGCTAAAAGCAGGTCTAATACTAGAGGTGAGAGAGGAATAATCAGCATAATAACGATAAAAAGAATACCTAAAACCGCAATAAGATCACTTGCTTGGGCTAGACGACTAACAAAAGTACTTTGTTTATCCATATCTCGGCCTCCCTTCTAGATTTTACGTTTCTTTAAACTATAGACAAAGGCTAATACTTCAGCTACTGCTTTATATAGTTCTGGAGGAATTAAACTACCTACATCAGCTAACTTGTAGATTGTTCTAGCTAGTTCTGGTTTTTCGACAATTGGCACTTCATTTTCCCTAGCTATTTCTTTAATTTTTTGAGCTAAGAGCCCTCGACCTTTAGCTAAAACCTCAGGTGCTCCTTTTTCTGGTTCATATCTTAAAGCAACAGCTACGTGGGTAGGGTTAGTAATAATCACATCAGCTTTAGGTACAGATTGCATCATCCTCGATTGCGCTATTTGCCTTTGCCGTGAGCGAATACGTGACTTGATTAAAGGGTCACCTTCCATTTGTTTGAACTCTTCTTTAATCTCTTGTTTACTCATTCGTATAGAAACTTCAAACTCCCACCATTGATAAAAGTAATCCAAGAGACCAATTACGAGTAATAAAAGTCCTATACGTATGCCAACAGCAGAAATCATATCGACAATAAGTATAAAAGCATCGGGCAGACTAGTTTGTCCTAAACTTGAAACCTGAGTCAGCTTATCTTTTAAAGCTCCGTAAACTGCGTAACCGATCAGAGTGATCTTCAATAACGATTTAATTAAATTGACTAACGCTTTTTTAGAGAAGATTCTTTTAAACCCTTCTAACGGATTAATCCTTTCAAACTTTGGTTTGAGTAAATCTGGTACATGTAGTAGTCCTGTCTGTACTACACTTGCTAATGCTCCACCCATACCAATTATTAGCATAAATGGTATAGCATAGATAGCTATCTCTAAAATACCAGCCCTCATTAGTTGACTAACAAAAGTGATTGTTAAATCGTTATTGGCAACTATCGAAAGTGAGCTTTCCATGTAGGCTAGTGCTCTTTCCCTGATTAGCACTAATAACTTTGGTATGAGCCCAAAACCTAGGAGAATTGAAGCAGAGACAATTAGATCTTGGCTTTTAAAAACTTGACCTTTTTTACGTACATCCTGGCGTTTTTTCTGGGTAGCTGGTTCAGTCTTTTCACCTGCAAAGAATTGAAGGTTAATTTGAATAATACCTCTAGATAAACTCTCCAACCTCCTACCACCTACCTCAGAGTCTTTAAAAGACCAAATATTGCCTCCATGAGCTTACCATTAGCTGTAAATAATCTATTCACTAGTTCCAAATAAAAAGGCAATCCTAAAGCTACTAAGGCCATACCTAAAGCAATTTTCACTGAGAAGCCTATGATAAAGACATTTATTTGCGGAACAGCTCGGTTTAAAAGGCCAAGGCTTACGTCAACAAGTAACATAGCTGCAATAACAGGCATTGCTAATTGGACAGAGATATAAAATGTTTGACTAAGCCAATAAACAAAATGTTCCACACTATAAGGATTCAAAACTAGTTCGCCTACTGGAACAAGTTTATAGGTTTCAGCTAAGGCTTTAATAATTAAGTGATGACCATTTAAAGTTAAAAATGTAAGTACAGTGAGGGTAAAATGGAACCTACCCATAAGTGGCACTTGTCCACCCATATTAGGATCGAGAAAGTTTACCACGCCAAAACCCATAGGGACATCGATCAGCTGCCCAGCTGTTTGAAAGATGCTGAAAAACATAAAAGTTATAGCGCCAAAGAACAAACCAGCTATAACTTCCTTAAAAAGAAGCCCAGCCAAGCTGAGCAAGGAGAGGGACAAAACTGAACTACTTACTCCTACTAAGGGATAGAGAAGAAAAGACAGACCAAGAATAAGGCCTATTTTAAATACCCCAGGTAGGTTTGGGCTGGAAAACAATGGTGTAGCAGCAATTACGCCTCCAACTCTAGCCATTGTGATCAAGATAGAAGCACCAACCTGTACTAATTGTTCATACATAATGCTTCACCTAACCAATGAAAGTGTGCAGGTCAAATAATAATCTCTCAGCAAAAGCTTTTACAACCTGCAACATCCAGGGGCCAAAGATAACTATAGATAACAATATCGCGACAACTTTAGGTACAAATGTTAAAGTCTGCTCTTGAATTTGGGTCGTAGCTTGAAAGATGCTAATAACTAAACCAACTACCATACCAATTATAAGAGCAGGAGCAGATATTAAAAGCGCTGTTAGCACAGCATCTCGGCCAATATCAATTATTAAAGCTTCACTCATGGTACATTCTCCTATCTGAAGCTAAGAACCAAAGAACGAGTAACCAAACTCCAGCCGTCTACCATCACAAACAGTAATATTTTAAATGGTAACGAGATCATTACAGGTGGTAGCATCAACATACCCATGGACATCAAAATACTGGCAACCACCATATCGATAACAATAAACGGGATAAAAAGTATAAAACCCATTTGGAAGGCAGTTTTTAATTCACTAATAAGATAAGCTGGCATTAATACATAATCAGGAATAGCTTCGGCATCACTAACCTGCGATTCTCCATGCATCTCTAAAAAGAGTTTTAAATCGCTCTCTCTAGTTTGGTTTCTCATATATTCCCTTAGTGGTAACATGGCTTTTTGTAAAGCTTCGTTAAAAGAGATTTCTTCTTTTAGATAAGGCTGTAATGCATTAGTATTAATGTTATTTAAAACAGGTGCCATAACAAAGAAGGTCAAAAAGAGAGCCAAACCGATTATTACTTGGTTAGGAGGCACCTGTTGTGTACCTATAGCGTTACGTAGTAAAGATAAGACGATAATTATTCTTGTAAAAGCAGTAGTTAAAATTAATAGTGACGGTGCCAAGGATAGTAGAGTTAAAAGCGCAATTAATTGTAAAGTAACTGCAACATCTTCAGGACCTTTAGCTTGACCTACATCAAGTTTTAGAGAAGGTATCGGAATCGTCTCTGGCGCGGCTTGCACTGATATTGTACAAACGAATAAAAGTAAAAGCAGGCTAAACATTATAGACCAATTTTTATTCACTAGAATTTCCTTCCTTTGTCACGGCTATGGCCTCGTCTTTTTTTAGCGAATCATTGGCAAACTCAGTTAACACTTGCATGCCACTTGCCGTTATGCCAATAACCAAGATGCGGTCGCGTGCTCTTACCAAATAAATACCTTGCTTGCTTCCCAGAGGTAAGCCTTCGAGAATTTCTAAATCGCGTCCCTTACGTTTGATATTTTTGTTACTCAAGTAAAATGCCAGATAAACTAAACCTAAAACACCAATAGTTGAAAAAATCCATTTGAGGGTAAAAGTCCAGTCCACGTTCATCCCCTCTTATTTAATTTTATTCATGCGTTGGTCTTTACTAGCGATCTCTGTTATTTTCACACCAAAGGTTTCATCAATAACAACAACTTCTCCTTTAGCTATAAAGACACCATTCGCTAAAACATCAACTGGTTCGCCAGCAAGTCTTTCTAATTCAACTACAGAACCTGGCTTTAAGTTGAGAATATCTTTGAGGGTTTTATGAGTTCTACCTAGCTCAACAGTTAAGGTAACTGGTAGGTCGATTATAATATCTAGATTGGGATCATCACCTGCTAGTTTAACATCGCTACCTCCAAGTGGTGCAAAATGAACAGGTTTAACCACTACATCACTTTGTTCTTCTTCTGCATCAATAAAGTGGGATAAAACATCATCTTGTTCATCCATACTCTCGATTAGTTCATCAATACTCGGGGTTACTTCGTCTACTTTCTCTTCCATCATTGTAAAGATGTGATTGGCTTCACTATTATCTACTATAAATCCCAAAGTGCCCACCTCGCTTCCTTCCCATACTAATGAGTACTCAAAAATAAGATACTCTTTGGTCATATTCAAAAAGTCTTGTAATCCACTTAGCCCATTAGGTAAGGCTACCGCTAAACCGTAATGTTTGCCAACTAATGTCGAAATGCCTTTAGCTATATCAGTTGCTAAAGCTTCAAACACTCGACCCAAAATCGCGATGTTATTATCATTCCAGATATTATCAACACCAGGTACTTCGGAGACCTTACCAAGAAGTTGTTTCCCTACAGTTTCTTCCATAAAAAAGATAATATCTTGACCATCATTAATATTACCTAAGCTAATTAAAAGTCGAGAATTTTCGATCTGTACAGCTGGTTGTACCTGGGCTTGGTATTTTCTGGTAGTAGCTTCTACTCCAGTAAGCAAAGCAATTGTTTCGCCTAGTTTGGGCTCTAGGTAATCAAACAGAGCTAATGCTTTGGGGGGAACAACATTTGTATTTATTTCTACATTTGGAGAAGATGAAGGTTTTTCTTTGACTAGAGAATCTATTTCATCTTGTGACAACATCCGTTCACTCATCTGTCTCACCCCTATTAGAACAGGCCTTGGTTATTTCTACGCCCAACCTTTTACCAACCAAACCAGGCCTTCCCATAAACCGAACCTGATTATTCATTTTTATTTTCAAATCATTATTTGCTTTTGTCGATAACCTAATTACATCTCCCTCTTCAAGCTCCAACACATCTCCTACTGTAAGTAGGGTTTCACCTAACTCCACATGAAGGGGAAGATAAGTTGGTTCCAAAAGGTTTTTTATTTTTTCTTTGGACTTTTCGTCATTACCTTGTTCGCCACTTGCAAACCAATATTGAGCACTTAACCTTGGCAGAGCCACTTCCAGTAAATTATAAGGAAGACAAATATTCATATGCCCGGTTTTCCGGTTCAATTTCATCTCTATCCCTACCAAGATAACCATCTCAGTAGGTGGTGCTACATGACAAAATTGAGGATTAACTTCGATTGAAGTTAATTCTGGACTAATACTTAATACATTGCTCCAGGCTGAACGAATATCATTGGTCATTTTACTAAGTGTATTGCGAATAACTGTAAGCTCAATTTCAGTTAATTCGCGACGAAATTGTTCGGTATCGCCACTGCCACCTAGTAAACGCTCTACGATACTTAACCCAATATCTGGATTAATTTCCCATACCATCATACCTGGCAAAGGTTGTAGAGCTATTGTGGCCATAATTGTTGGATTCGGTAGTTGCTTAATAAATTCTTCGTAACTTACCTGCTCAATGGAGATCACTTCAACCTGAACAGACCCTCTTAGGTGAGCTGACATTGAGGAAGACCAGAGCCTGGCGAGATTCTCATGAAGCATTTGCAAGGTCCTGATATGATCTTTAGAAAACTTGTCAGGGTGTTTGAAATCATATCGTTTGATTTTCTTTCCCTCACCCTTAACTGTTCTACTAACTCCGGAGAGTAATGCATCTAATTCTTTTTGCGAAAGTATTTCCGCCAAATTAGCTCACCTCCTGTCAAAATTATTGTTATGAAATGATAAACTCAACAAAATAAATGCTAATAACAGGTGCTCCAGGCAAAATATTGTTGAAGGCACTACGAATCTCTTGGCTTAGCTTAACCTGAGAATCTCCTCCATTTAATTCCTCAGCACTTTTATCTCTTAAAATCGAGATTATTTTGTCTTGTAGTATTGGTTTAAACTTATCTAATTCCTTTATCGCTTTATCATCTTTTAATTCCATAACGATTTTAACACGAAGGTAGCGGCTAGCACGTGAATTCTCAGAAAAAAGATTAACAACAACAGTATCTAATTCAACTCGAGGGCCAAATTCGGGAATTGTTTTTACTTGCACCAGTCCTCCAGCGGAATTAGCAAATAATCGGTTAGTTAACAATGCACTACCAGATGTTGCTATGATCACTAGTGCAATTAAGAAAATGACAAATTTTGCATCAACTACAATTTTGCCTTTTTCTGCCATATTACTCATCCTCTCCTGCAGGTATAGCCTTGTAGATTTTACTTAATTCATTAAGCCAAGGCGTTCCTGGTTCGCTCTCTGCTAATGAAGGCCTTAGTACCACAATATCTACACGTCGGTTTTTTGCTCTTTCGTCAACTGAGTTATTAGGTGCGATAGGACGATATTCGCCAAAACCTAATGCTGACAACCTATCAGGTGGTAAAGAACCTTCTTCAATTAGGTAACGAACTACTTTTGTCGCTCTAGCAACTGAGAGTTCCCAGTTAGAGGGAAACCTAAGATTTTTAATTGGTAAGTTATCAGTATGACCTTCAATTCTAATCGGCAGAGGGACCTGTTCTAAGATCTTACTTAGCTTTTTCAGCAGAACTTTAGGTTCTTCCTTTAGTTCATCAGAACCTAAATCAAATAATACTACATCCTTAAATCGCATAATTAAACCACGGTTTTCAATTCCTAACTCCACTTGATCTGTAAATCCTTCTTCTTCTAAAAGTTCAGAAACCTTAAGTGCTAACATTTCTAATTCTTGGGCTTCGGAACTTCCATCTCTACCGACTAAGCTTGACAAAGTTGCGGCAGGATCAGTCATAGTACCATCTGGGGTTATACTACGTCCACTATCTAATACTCCAGACATCCCTTGGAAGGCAGTTAAAATTGCTTTGAACTTTTGGGCATCAACTGAGGAAAAGCTATAAAGTAAAACGAAAAAACATAGGAGCAAACTCATCATGTCGCCCCATGTAGTCATATAGGCTGGAGCTGAACTAAAGTCATCGCTATTAGTATTTTTCTTCTTACGAAGCACTGCGCATCACCTGCTCTTGGCCTCTTCTCTCGCTTTGTTGCTCGCTTCTTCTTTTGGATGACAGGAACGATCTTAGTTTTTCTTCTACAATGCGAGGATTCTCCCCAGCTTGTAACGATAGTATTCCTTCGACCATCAATTCCTTTAGCAAAACTTCCTGTCGAGAACGGATCTCTAGTTTACCAGCAATAGGATTAGCCATAACGTTAGCTAGCATGGCACCATAGAAAGAAGTTACTAGCGCTACACCCATAGCTGAAGCTATAGCATCTGGATTTTCGAGGGTTGTTAACATTTGAATTAGACCAATCAAGGTTCCTATCATACCAAAAGCTGGTGCAACACTACCCATGTACTTAAATATATTTTGTCCTAGTTGATGTCTCTCTTCTAAGTAGGAGATTTCTATTTCCAGAATACTTCTTACCAAATCCGGATCGGTTCCATCAACTACAAGCTGGATACCTTTGCGCAAAAATTCATCAGGTTCATTTTGCAGATCATCTTCTAAAGCTAACAGTCCTTCACGACGAGCTTTTTCTGCTAAACGTACCAGCGACGAAATTACCTCAGCGGGATCATTTGTAGTTTCTTTCATCGCAATAGAAAACAATTTTGGAATCTGAACAATATCTCGCAGAGGAAAGTAAGTGATTGTAGCACCAATTGTACCACCAAAAGTAATTAGCATCGATGGTATATGAATAAAGACACTTGCGCTTTTAGGCTCCATCATAATTGATATAATAATAACTACCCAGCCAAAAATTAAACCACTTATTGTTCCTAGATCCATGTGCCTTCACCCCCTAACCTTCAAGAACTCTAAAATTGATATTTCGCCTGTAAGTATAGATCTGCTCTACTATTGTTTCGGCATCCTCTTGAACAAGATGCTTCTTACCACTAGTAAACGTTATAACTGTATCGGGTGTTGACTCTATAGACTCAATTAGTTGAGGATTAATGTACATAACCTTACCATCTAACCTTGTTACTTTAATCACGAGTTATCCCTCCCGCTTCGAGGAGGCGGCCTAACTAAGGCCGCCTTTCCTTACCTAACGACGCAAGTTAACTATTTCTTGTAGCATCTCATCGCTAGTCGTAATAATTCGGGAATTAGCCTGGAAGCCTCTTTGAGTAACAATCATCTCGGTAAACTCTTGTGATAGATCCACATTAGACATTTCTAAAGTAGATGGTTTAATTGAACCTCTACCACCAGTGTTAGCTGTACCTATCTGAGCAGCACCTGAGTTACTTGATTCTTCGAACAAAGTACCAGGAGCTCGTAAAAGGCCAGCTGGGTTTGCAAAATTAGCTACAGCAATCTGACCTAATGCTCTATTTAAACCGTTAGAATAGATACCTGTAATAACACCATTAGAGTCGATGAGATAGTTCTCTAGCACACCCATTTTGTAACCATTTTGGTCTCTCTTAAGATCAGTGGTTTGAGCAAATTGATTGATATTATAAAAATCAGGTGTGATATCTAAAATATCTGCTTTGCCAGGTACACTAAAACGCATAGCCGAAGAAGCTGCTGGTGAACCACCAGCATCCATATAGGTGATAGTTTGGACTGCACCGCTAGAAGTAAAAGCAATCTCACCATTGGTTGCTGCTAAGGCAGTTAAAGTAGGTGATTCAACTTCCCATTTCCACAGATTGTTGTCTTTTTTGGTGAACTTCATAACTATTTCGTGTTCAGTACCTAGTGAATCAACTACTTGTACAGCTGTTACCGCAGAGGATGAAGGTGTAAAACTAAAATCAGTTTGAGCTAGACTGCCACTAGTACCGACCGCAAATAAGTTTGCAGGATCAGCTTCATTAAAACTAAAATCGCCAATATTTGCGGTGTCGTTGGCCCAGATAGAGAAACTATTAGGAGAGTCTTGAGTAATAGTTTCTACTGTTCCGTCTTCTTGTACTTTAATAGTTCCTGTAATTTTTTCCACCGTTGTATTAGTTGAGTTATCAACAATCTTGCCCGCTGTAGCTGAAGCAATATACCGATACTCATTAAAATTACCAGTAGGCTCAAGACTGAAGCTGAGTCTAGCTATATCACTACCATTTTGGATGGTCCAGGGACTAACTTTAAGTGTAAAAGCACCTGTTGTTCTAGCATCAAGGTTGCCATTATAAATTAACTGGGTAGTAGCTATTGGTTCGAGAACTTCACCTTTATTGATTTCAAGTGCAGATAACGGTTTGTTAGTGTCTATTTTGCCTCTATCGGCACGCCAGCCCATAACAGTCATACCGTTATTGCCAGCTACTAACTTCGATAAACCTTCGGAAGTGAAGGCACCGGCTCTGGTGTAGTAATTTTTTGTGCCATTGCTAACAATAAAAAATCCATCACCTTCTAAAGCCAGATCAGAGGTGTTACTTGTTCCTTGCAAGTTTCCTGGAGAGTGAACAGCTTCAATGGTACCCAGACCTACACCTAGACCAACTTGCATAGGGTTTATACCGCCCCTATTTCCTTGAGGTGCACTTGGTCCACGCAAAGTTTGGGTGAGTATTTCTTGGAAAGTAACTCTTGATCCTTTAAAACCTACGGTATTGACATTAGCAATGTTATTGCCAATTACGTCCATTTTGGTTTGGTGTGTTCTCAGGCCTGTTACACCTGAGTAAAGAGAACGCATCATATTGACATTTACCTCCAATTCATGCCGCTTCCATCGATCAGCGACATAAAGCGCCCCTTTCGGGTCCCGCTTCTTTTTAATTAATTACTGTGCTGTCAATCTGCGTGAATACTTTGCCGTCTTTCTCATCACAACTTAAAGCGGTAACAACAGTGTTATTCTTTATACTAACCACAAAAGCCAGTCGATCGATGAGAACTAAAGAGTTTTTGCTACCCTTATTTCTAGCAATCGCAATGCCCTCTTTTAACCTGGTTATTTGTTCTGGTTGGGGTGTCAAATTACGACTTCCTAAGCGAGAGAGTGCATGCTTAGAAAACTTCAGCTCCTCTATAGCTTGACTTAAATATTGTTCGAACCCCATTTGAGAAGATTGCAGTTTAGGAGCCGTTGTCTGCTCTTGTCTAATAGGTGGTGTTAATCTAGTTTTAATGATTTGGGTCACAAAATCACCTACCTGCTTACCTCTAATAGATCGTCAAGCATATAGTCATGGCCATCTACAATGATCACTGGACCTGCCTGGCTAAAGCGTACTGCATCAACAGTGCCCTCTTTGGCTGTGCCGGAACCATCGTCAACTTTAACCTTACATCCAATAAGGTTAGTCGCTTGGGCAAACATGCTCAGCGCATGTTGAGTTCCTGTGAAGGTCTCCAAGAGCTTGTTCATGTTTTGCATCTGTTCTAGACTACTAAATTGAGCCATTTGAGCAATAAATTCCCGATCATTTACTGGATTTAAGGGATCTTGGTACTGTAACTGAGTTAACAGTAGTTTGAGAAAGTCGTCTTTACCTAGGACATCACGTTGTCCTTCTGGTTTAATTTTCTTTTGGTCTAAAGTACTATACTGTTGTCCTTCTACTCTCACTTCGGCGCCTCCTTAAGCTTTATAGTCTACTAAGCTATCTTTAGGTGTAGTTGAAGCTATCACCGTTTCTGTGTTTTCTTTTTGTGGGTAATCCTCATTATCTACATTGCCATTCATTAGATAGGAGAACTCACTGGCAATCTCTAATTGCGTGTAGTGGTTGCCTTGTTGATTAAAAGTCCCTGTCCCTAAACTAAACTCTCCTAGTTGTAACCCTTGGCTTTCTAAAGCTTTTTTCAACAAAGGCAGCTGCTGTTCAATTAATTTCTGACTAAGAGGATTTTCTGTTTTAAACTCTGCATTTAACTGGCCTTGCTTGAAATTAATGGCAATGCGTACTTCGCCAAGTTCCTTAGGATACAATTTTAGTTTTAATTCTTCATTGCCTAGTTTATTTAAGTTGATTCTTTGCACAACAATATCTGGAATCTCTTTGGGCTCGAAAAGCTTTTCTGGTTGATAAACATCCAATTTAGTATCTGATTGCTTATTAATTTTCTCCTGCCAGGAGTTCTCACTTACAAGGTTGTGGAAATTAATGTCATTTTCTTGCTCTGAGAAAAGCCTATCTTCGTCACTTGACTCCCTAATGTTTGCTTGGTTGTTTTTACTCTGTAGCTCCAACTTAGCTTTGTCAGCTTCCAAACTAAGTCTAGTAGCAGAAAGAATAATTTCACTGTTGCTAACAGGAAGGAACTCTTTATTTTCTAGCTCTGCTAAACTAATTCCAGCTAAAGCAATCTTTTCCTTACCAATTCCTGCTATTCCATCTTTAGTTAAAGTACTAAGTTCTGAATTTAGCAGTTTAGGTTTACCAAGCCTATAAGCCGATATAGCTGCGTTTATTTGACCTAAAGATAACAATTTTTCTCTAGCGTTAACTGGAGTTTCTGGTGCTACTAAACCAAACAAAGGTTTTGCTTCACTAGGCCTAGCTTTCTTAGCGATAGGTCCGAGGTTTAATTCTTCTAAAATTGAAATATTATTCTCTACCTTTAGCTCCTCCACTAACTTGTCTTTATTATTGGTGGCTAAATTAAGATGTCTGACTTCTAAATGTCCTGTTTCATCTTTTATTAGAAATGATTCGTTCTCGCTACTTTCGTAGGTCTCTAAGAGTTGCATGTCAACAAGATTAGTTACATCTTCAGTAGCTATATTGGTAAGCACAGTGTTGGCAGACTCTGTTAAGCCTAGTTCCTTTATTTGCCTAAGTAACATGTCTAATGTTTCTTGAGATAAAGGATTCGTTTTAGAAAGTTCTATTTTGCTAGAATCAAGCCCACCTTGGCTCTTGATGAGTGTTTGCCAATCATCAGACCCATTAATCTCTTTTATAGCTTCGGCATTTTCGTTTTGAAGAGTGATTTGCCACAGTAGTTGCCAAAGTAAGCTTGGAGGAACTGAGTTATCTTGTTCTTCTGTTAAGAAATCCTCTTTATTATCTGGTTTCTTACTGATAACTTTAGCATCACCTTTAGTAGTAGAAATTTGGGATATATATTGCTTAAATGAGCTATTAGAATCAGAGTTTACTCTAGAGGCACTACTATCTTCGGGGCTAACATCTTTTTTTACTGGTAAAGGCAAAGAGTTTATAACTATCTCCATCTATTCACCTCCCATCTTAATATTAGTAACTTGTGATAGCATGCTAGCAGCCTTTTGGGGGTCCATATTACCTAGCATGCTTCTTATGGTATCCGGGTCCATTTCGGCAAGAATTTTAGCCTGCTTTTCTGTTGGCATGGTCTCTAAAATTGCTTGCAGTTTCCCGGGTTCCATCTCGGCAAGTAAAATAGCTTCTTCTTTAATAGCTTTTTTTTCATTAACAACTTTTACTTCCTTGTCTTCAGCTGATTGCAGTTTGTTTATACTCGCTGAAATTCTGGTTTCTTGATCTTTTAATTCAGTTTCCTTTTTTAAAAGAGCAGCTTCTTTTTGAGCTAATTCTAAACGTTTTTCTTCTAAAGCATTTAGCGCTGCTGCAACCTCATTTTGCTTTTTTTGAAATAACTCTTGGTCTTGCAAACCAAGTTTGTAAGTTTCCATAAACTCCTTGGTTAAGCGCCCTTTTTCTAACCTTGCAAGGATAAATGCTCCAGGATCTATTAGATTAGCAACGCTTAAAACATAAACACCAACGCCTAAGGCGATTATGACTATCAAAATAATGGTAAACCACTTCATAGGCTCTCCCCCTCTTTTCTGGAGAAGCGAGTAACACCAAGTTCATCCAGAAAGAGCTGTTCTTCTCTTTGGGCTTCCAGTTTATATTTCAGCCAAGCCTTGCCTTTAAGATTGTCCAGCAATTGTCGCTTTTGTACTTTACTGAGAAGCTCAAGGCGCTTGTCTTCCAACTCTTTCTCTAGTTCCAAAAGTCTCTGGCGCGAAAATTTCAGTCGCTTTTGGAGTACTTGATCATAACTCTCACGCATTTTTACATCATTGATGCTAGTTGTATAGCCTACAGATCGGAGATTAATTAGTTTTTGCTTTAATTGTTCTCCAATTGCTTTTTCCTTCAATACTGCTCCTTGAGCAAGAGCAAACTTCTCTAAAGCTAATTTTTCTTCTGTCTTGGCAACATCTAATACAGTTTGTAAACGGAAGCGAAATTTTTTCATCTTTCAATCACTCTTCCGCAAATATTGCCTCTAAATTCGCTAGTGTTGCTTGCCAATCTAGCTTGTCATGTACTGATTGCTGCAAAAATTTCCGCACTGGCTCAATTTTCTTTAATGCATAATCAATATCGGGATTACTTCCAGATGCATAAGCGCCAATATTGATTAGATCTTCTGCATCTTTATAGTTGGCCAATATTTTGTGCAGCTCATTAGCCCGAGTTCTTTGGTCGTTAGTTGTTATATCTGGCATTGAACGGCTAACACTAGCTAAAATATCTATCGCTGGATAATGACCTCTAGATGCTAGGTCACGCGAAAGGACAATATGCCCATCAAGAATTCCCCGTACTGTATCAGACACAGGTTCATTAAGGTCATCACCTTCAACCAAAACTGTGTATAATCCAGTAATTGAACCATTTTCGCCAGCGCCAGCTCGCTCTAATAACCGTGGCAAAAGAGCAAAAACCGATGGTGTATAACCTCTTGTGGTTGGTGGTTCGCCTGTCGCGAGGCCAACTTCTCTTTGAGCCATGGCAAATCTGGTAACCGAGTCCATCATAAGTAAAACATCTTTACCTTGATCACGAAAGTACTCGGCTATGGTAGTGGCGACAAAAGCTGCCTTTAATCGGCACAAGGCTGGTTGATCAGAAGTTGAAACAACAACTACTGAACGGGCTAAGCCTTCTTCTTGCAAGTCTTTTTCTAAGAACTCTCTTACCTCACGGCCTCGCTCACCAATTAAGCCAATTACATTGACATCAGCAGCTGTGTTACGAGCAATCATGCCCATTAAAGTAGATTTACCAACGCCACTACCGGCAAAAATACCCAACCGTTGCCCTTTACCACAGGTTAAAAGTCCATCTATCGCACTAATGCCAAGGGGTAAGGGCTCCCTAATTCTCTGCCTTTTCAAAGGATGAGGAGGTTTATTAAAAATAGGATAACGTACACTCAGTTCAATATCTCCTAATCCATCTAGTGGTTGACCTAATCCATCTAGTACTCTTCCCAGTAATTTAGAAGATACATTAACTGTTAAAGGTTCCCCAGAAGCTGTTACTTTAGCTCCGGGTCCTACGCCATTCATTTCTCCTAGTGGCATCAATAACAATTTTTTATCTCTAAACCCTACTACTTCAGCTTGAATAGGTTTTTCCTCGTTTAAGGTTTCTACACAACAGATCTCACCAATACTCGCTTTGGGACCTGTCGATTCCATTACTAAACCTGTAATCTGGTCAATTTGACCTTGAACATTAACCAGTTTCACTCTGGCGATTTCATCAAGCAGATGCTGCCATTTATTCATGGTTATCACCTGCTCCTACAGCATAAATCTTCTCTAAGATACGCTGAATTTGAACATCAAGCTTAGCATCAATATTGCCTACACTAGTACCAAGAGTACAACCGCCTTTTTCAATTTCTTCTGAAGCAACTATCTTGATCTCGCTCACTTTAGGGCAAAGAGCTTCGATGGTATCTTTATATTCTGCTACTCTTTCTAAATCATCTTGATTGACCTGAATTACTAACTCTTCTGTTTCTGCTACCTGAGGCAATAGTTCATCTAAAAGCCTCACTATTACCTCGTTGTCTTTGGCGGTTTTAATTCTAATAATTTTCTCTACCGCTAAGGCTAATATTTTTGTTAGAGTTGATTCTGCTTCTTTAACTGTTCTAGTTTTTAAATCTGGTACTTCGTTTAGTACTTGACCTAGTAATTGGAGTTCAGACTGTAGTTTTAATTCGCATTCATTTTTAGCTTTTTCTAAGCCTTGGTTGTAACCCTCATTATAGGCTTTTTCTTTAATTTTTATGGCATCTTGTTCTGCGGCTTGTAATAGCTGAGTTGATTTAATTTGAGCCTCTCGGTATAGCTCTTCACTTTGAGTCTCTAAATCAACTGGCTGTGGCTCCTCTTCGGGGATATCTTCTGGCCAATAATCGTAAGTTGCTGCTAATTCTTCGACAACTATTTTTTTTTCGTTTTCTATAACTACCGGTTCGCCTAGCGCTTGATATTTATTTTTAATAATTTTAGAGGACGATCTCATCTTCACCGCCCCTGCCTACCACAATTTCGCCAGCATCTTCAAGTTTTCTTATGATGCCAACGATACGTTGCTGGGCTTCTTCAACATCGCGCAAACGAACAGGTCCAAGATAACTAATCTCTTCTTTAAGCATAGTCGCAGCTCTTTGCGACATGTTTTTAAACACTCGCTCCTTAACAGCTTCGTTGCTAGCTTTAAGAGATAGTGCCCAATCTTTCGAGTCGACTTCACGAATAACCCTTTGAATGGAACGATCATCAAGAATAACAATATCTTCAAAGACAAACATTCTCTTCTTAATTGTTTCGGCTAGTTCAGGATCAGTATCCTCTAGCGATTCCATAATAGTTTTTTCGGTTGTTCTATCAACTCGATTTAAGACCTCAACTGTAGCTTGGATACCTCCAGCACTAGTAGAATCTTGATTGATAAAATTAGCCAGTCTTTTCTCTAAAACCGATTCTACCTCACCTAACACTTCTGGATTAGTTCTATCCATAGTAGCTAATCGTCTAGCTACCTCTGCCTGTCGTTCTGGTGATAAGGCGGAGAGTATTGTTGCTGCTTGCTCTGGTTGTAAATAAGCCATAATTAACGATATTGTTTGTGGGTGTTCGGATTGTATAAAGTTAAATAGTTGAGAAGGATCGGCCCTGCGGGCGAAATCGAAGGGCCTTACTTGTAAGGAGGCTGTCAGTCTCCGGATAATTTCTTCAGCTTTTGCTGTACCAAAAGCTTTGTCTAATAGTTCTCTAGCATACTCAATACCACCACTAGTTATATACTCTTGAGCTAAAGCAATTTCTTTGAATTCAGAGAGTACCGCTTCTTTAGCCTCAGGTTCCACGCGCCTAATATTAGCAATTTCTAACGTGAGATCTTCAATTTCTTCTTCGCGTAGATGCTTGTAGATATTAGCAGAAAGTTCAGGTCCTAAAGTCACCATGAGGATGGCGGCTTTTTGCCTACCTGTTATCGCACCACGGCTAGTCTTGTATTGCTGCATTAAGCCATTCCCTCCTCACTTATTCTTCATTAAGCCAAGTTTGTAGAACTTTAGCTACTTCTTCAGGTTTTTGTCGGGCCAATATCTTAACATCTTTTTCCAGGATCATTTTGCCAGTATCTTCTGGTTTAATTGTGTTTTCGATAGCTTGGTCTACTTCAGAGACAGCAGCCATTTCCAGAACCGCTTTCTGTTCTTTTTTCTTCCTTGCTTGTCGTCTTACATAAACAACTGCAACAATGATTAAAGCCAGTATTCCAGCTGCTAAATAGGCCAATTGTTTCAAGTCCTCTGTTCCTGTAGTAGTCGGAGCTACATCTGCCGCATCATCCAAAGATGCAAACGGTAGACTATCGACCGTAAGTTGATCGCCCCTATCGAAGTTCAAGCCTGCAGCAGCGATAACAACTTCTCTTACTTTATTTTTAGTTGTCTCATCTAAGTCTCCGTTTAGCCAAACAGCAACAGAGAGTCTAGAGATCGTACCTGGAGCTACCACATGGTGTTCTAATCTCTTTGAAACTTCATAATTTGTCACTGATTCAGTTCGATCATAGGTACTATTATCTTCTGTGTTATTGGCAATCTGGTAACCCGGAATATTACTGGTTACACCTGGAACGCCCACAGGTAATTGAGATGATGAACCCGTCTGTGATTCTTTATTCTGCTGCTCACTCCGAATGATTCCTTTGGAACCATTAACAGGTTCGTATATCTCAGCTTTGGTTTCTTTATAATCGAAAGCTAAATCTCCCGAGACCCTTACTACAGCTTTTCCAAAGCCAAAAACTCGTTCTAACATACTCTGTAATCTTAGTTCAAGTTCTCTTTCTGTAGCTTTCTTCAATTCAATTTGATCTGTAGGTTGAGTAGTTTGGTTATAACCAAGACTTTTAAACATTGCTGGATCTGATAAAATATTCCAAGATGAGTCCATAATAGTTACATTTTCCGGTAAAAGACCTGGAATAGCTCCAGCCATAAAATTGGCGATACCTTTAATTCTGTCCGCACTAATCTTGGCATATGGTTCTAAGGTTAAAACAACGGAAGCTGTAGCTACACTTTCCTCCCTAATAAAAGGAGAAGGCTCTGGTAAAACTACGTGAACTCTTACATCTCTTACTTCTTCGAGAGTACGGATACTACGAATCAATTCACCTTCTAAAGCTCTTTTATACCGTTGTTTCTGTTCAAAATCGGTAATTCCCCATTTGGTTTGATCAAATATCTCGTAACCAACTACACCGCCTGTTACCTTTCCTGTGGCTGCTAGCGTAATTCTGAGGCTGTCGACTTTATCAGCAGGAACTAATATAGTCCGGCCATCATTTTGCAGCTTGTAGGTAATTTTGTCTTCGTCAAGCATTGCTATGATATGACCAGCATCTGCTGGTTCTAAATCATAAAAGAGAGGAGCTAGCTTTTCTCCTTTATTAAGAAAAGTAATTCCAATCAAAATTATGAAGACCAGGGCGGTGAGTATAATGGCGAGCCACTTGATCTTTTTGTCTAATTTTCCCCAGAATTCTTTTGTTTGTGAACCTAGCTGCGCCAATGAGTTCATTATAACCCTGCTCCTTTATTAGACCTGCATCCTCATAATTTCTTTATAACCTTCAATCAATCTATCCTTTATAGCTAAAGTAACATTAAGTGCAATTGACGCTTTCTCAGCTGCAATAGTCACATCATGAAGTTCAATTGTTGGATCCTTTAGGGCTAAGCGAACCTTCTTTTCATCTGCATCAAACTGTGTTTCATTAACACTACCAAGAGCATCTCGCAAATAAGTACCGAAGGCTGAGCTAATCGCCTTTTGTGGCGATTTTATCTTTTCAATATCTTGAGGTACGACACCAGTAATTTTATTTATAGCCATTTTAGTCATCCTCCCCTACTAACGTCCTATCTCGAGAGCTTTGGCGGCAGCATTTTTAGCTGCATTAACTACAGCTACATTTGCCTCATAGGCACGGCTAGCAGTGATTAGGTCAACCATTTCTTTTACAACATCAACATTAGGCATGGCAACATAACCTTCTTCGTTCGCATCGGGATGACCTGGATCAAAGATCATTTTCAAAGGGGATGGATCTTTACCAATGCCAATTACTTGCACACCTTTACCTTCTACTTGTCCACCAATCGCCTTTTCTAAAATAGCAGCAAATACGGGCACCTCTCTGCGGTAAGGGCCACCTTCTTGCGTCCTTGTTGAATTGGCATTCGTAATGTTGTTGGAAATTATATCCATCCGTAACCTTTCAGCTGTTAAACCAGATGAGCTAATATGGAAAACCGAAAACATACCCATTACTGTCTACCTCCTTGCACAACCGATTGAATAAGTTTCATTTTGCTACTTAAACTCTGGGCTACACCCGAGTAGTACAAATTGTTTTCAATCAGTGAAGCTACTTCTCGTTCGATATCTACACCACTAAAGTCAGTCCGCATCATACTTTTAGATTTGGTGGCAATATTTCTCATTACCACTGTTGGCTTTTTAGGCAAGTGCAATGGATGGGTTGCCGTCATATCGATCTGGTTAGTTTTACTATTTAGAAGATTTTTTTGCAGTTCCGCTTGAAAATCCATATCCTCAGGAATATACCCTGGTGTATTAACATTAGTTATGTTATTGGCTAACTGCTTGAATTGGGTGCTGCTAACATCTAGGGCACTTTCCAAAAGCTGTTCTTTAGCACCATATATGCGCATATTTTTTCTACTGCCACAAGTAACCTTTAGGAGAATATAAAGACTAATAGGCTTAGGATAACTTATTTATTAACTTAGTGTTTGGAAAACTGGTTATTAGAATAAATTACACTTCGAGCCAATCATATCTTTTTCGCCTAATCTTGTAGCAGTTTTCACCACCCTTCTTATTCTTTTCTTACAAAAATTATCAATATCAATTTTTACTCTACCTGTAGGCAAGATTATTTACCTCACTTAGTCATAGATGCGGCTAGAAAATTTTAACATTCTTCAATAACAAAATAAAACCTCTCAATATAGACTAGGTAAACCAAAAAAGTACTTGTCCAATTATTCATTAAAAAACGCATAAAATATAGATCATGTCTTGCATGACTTGCTATTTCTACAACTATTAGATGCTATCCTGCATAATAGTTATAGGTCTTCAGTGGGATTCTCTACTAGAAAACTCATATTTCTTCGACCAAAACATCCCGTGACTGACAATTTAACCTAGCTTTTCTAGTTAAGAATGCCTCAAAGCTATTGCATACTCTTTTTTTGTTTGCTAAATATTAGTTCACTCCTTATTAGTAAAATACTTCTTTTTCTTTGGGGCTTTAGTCCTGGTAATTCATCATTTAGGTCTTTAGTCCTGGCTACTTGTTGCTCGTAGCTATATTTTCTCTAAATATTTCTAGTAATTAACGACCTTCTATTTTATTTGGGAAAATTAATTAACCTTAGACTAGCCTTGTCCTTTTCCTTTAGATCGAACATTGCTTATGCAAACAATGTTTACTTGCATTGATACATAATTACAAGCAACGCTACTCTACTTGCTAATGGTAACAACAACCAAGTTATCAGTAAGTTATTTGATCATCGTAGTCTGGAATAAAAAAGACGCTGTGAAGTCACAGCGTCTTTTTTTAGTTCTAGATTTTTCTCTTTTATATTTTAATGATTTAAAAATCGATTCCATTCTTCCGGAGTAACTTCATCAAGAAATTGCTTAAATGCTTCGACCTCTTCTGTGTCAATAGGTTCTGTTAATTTCTCTTCCTTGGTCTCAATCTCCATTAAAACTAACTCTTCAGCGAGTTTATCGCTAATAAAGATAGGTGCTTTGCTTCTTAAGGCTAAAGCCACAGCATCACTAGGGCGAGCATCGATCTCTATGTCGTCTACAGCTCCAACCTTTGCCAGCTTTATAATTGCATAATAGGTATCATCTTTAACATCAGTAATATTTACTTCTTTAATATAACTATTCATCTTCTCTAACACTATTAAAAACAGATCATGCGTTTGTGGTCTAACACTTTTATGTCCTTCTAATTCCGAAGCAATAGCAGTAGCTTCTGCTACACCAATTAAAATCGGTAAAATTTTGTCTCCACTAGAAAGTAATAAAACAGTATTCATTGTTTTGGGATCAACCCCTACCCCACGTACCTTTACCTCTTGCACAAATGCTCACCCCTTTCGGCCTAAATGTCATTATAGCAGGCCGTATTCTTATAAACCATGGGAGATAGTATAAACTATGCCAGAAGGTGCCATAAGAAAGTAGTGCAAATTAACCCAATTAATTGAATGACGATGGTAACAGGTAGTATATGACGGCTACGTTTAATCTGTACAGAAGTTAAATAAGTCATCACAACATAAAAAACAGTTTCTGTACTGGCCATAAATGTGGAAGCTATTAATCCAGACTGCGAGTCAGGACCTTCAGCTATAAAAATCTGGGTAAGTACAGCTAAAGAAGCAGAACCGGAAAATGGCCTTACTAATAAAAGTGCTGCTGTATCCTGTGGTATACCCAATGGATTCATTAGGTAAGCTAACTTATTTATTATATACCCCCATACAAGACTATTTCTAACCAAAGAAATTGCTATAAAAATGCCTAAAATAGCCGGTAATATCTGCCAAAGTGCGATAACACCTGCTTTAGCACCCTGTAAAAAATATTCATAGACATTTACTTTTGACCTTAACCCCCAAAAAATACAGAGTAAGACTATTACAGCAGCTAAGTATCGGCTCACTATTTTTCACCCCAGATTCTATCTAAGATTAAAGCTACCACAGTACAAATACCGGAGACTATAAGAGCAGGAAGCCAGATGACTGCTGCATTTTCTGAGCCATATGCTGCTCTTAGGTTGATAATCGATGTTGGGAAAATCGTTAAGCCACTACATAATAAAATTAAAAAAGTAGCTATATTGGGTGGCAGATAACCCTCTTTTCCACTTTCTCTTTTTAATTCTTGCATAGCTTTTAACCCCCAGACTGTTGCAGCATTACCAAGGCCCAATAGGTTAGCTACAATACTAGCAAAAACAGCCTCTTCTTCGTTCTTTCTTAAACGTTTACGAAAGAGCCTACCAAAGACTGGTCGAGCTATCTTTTGGGATAATGAACTAATCACCCCGGTTTTTTCCACAACATTGTAAATACCTGACCAAAAAGCCATAATTCCTAAGAGAGTAAAGAGATACTCGATAGTATCTTTGCCTCCCTCGCTTATAGCTTGTAAAAGTCGCTCTGGTTTCCTTTCAATTATTGCTGATAATAAACCAAGTATCATTAAAAAGCACCAGACAATGCTCATCTAGACACCTCCTAACCCATCTATATGGTAAGGCTATAACCAATATTAATAGATAAAAAAACGAAACCCCTTAGCTATTTGGGGTTTCGTTTACCATTTGTTTTCCCAAGGTTTTCCTCATTTGGTTTAAGTACCAGAAATAGTGCAATGACGCCATTTCTGAGAAGCTCTATAATAAACATAGCCTGATAACTTTGGCTTTGTTTAACTCAGGCAAATAACTATCAATCTCTGGAAGGAGGCCCATCTTTGCGTTTAGAACACAAAAAAACCCTAGGTAATTACTTTTTGATTGTCGTACTTTGTTTAATATTTTCCGGAAGTGCTTTTGCAGCTTCCTACACAGTAAAATCAGGTGATACTCTTTGGTTAATTGCTAACCGTTTGGGAACTGATATTGCTTCATTGCAAAAGCTTAATCCTGGTATTAGCAGCATGCTCTATCCTGGTCAAGTCATCACTGTTCCTTCAGGAAGTACCAGCTACACCACCTACACTGTTACTTGGGGGGACACTCTCTGGAAGATAGCCAATCGATTTAACACTACTGTAAGTTCGATCCGTTCTTTAAATCAACTTTCTTCAGATACCTTATATCCAGGTCAGAAACTTAAGTTATCATCTTCCTCAATTTCGTACCAACCATCTGTTAATAAAGATCTTTTAGCTAGATTAGTACATTCTGAAGCAGAAGCAGAGCCATACGAAGGACAGGTAGCGGTAGCAGCTGTTGCACTTAACCGCGTAAAAAACTCTAGTTTTCCTAATACTCTCGAGGGTGTTGTCTACGAAAAAAGTGCTTTTGAAGTTGTAAGTAATGGACGTATCTATCAACCAGCCGGAGCTTCTGCCCAAAAGGCTGCTCAAGATGCCCTAAATGGCTGGGACCCTAGCTATGGTAGTTTGTTCTTCTATAATCCCAGCAAAATATACGGCTGGAATTGGATCTTAAACCGTCCTATCGTTCGCCAAATAGGCAACCATGTTTTTGCTCGTTAACCTTTTAAGAAATAACCCAAGAGTAAGATTATTATAGCAAGTAGAAAACTGAGTATTGCATATGTTTTATTGCGACGTCTAATATACAATAAACCTGTACTAATATTAAGGGCTGCTACCAAGTAAAAAATCCAGTGCATAGTTTCACCTCCGAAATTTTTTCCTTATTAATTATCAACTGAGAAAGCCTGCCAGGGGTCTGGCAGGCTTCTTTTTAGTATCTTCTTAAAAACTCTACAGCTTTTTTAATATCTGCTACAGGATCATCGCCAACTTCTCTTTCAATGGTAAAGAAGCCTTTAAAACCAATAGCTTTCATCTCAGCGATATAAGCATCCCACTTAACATCACCATCGCCTAAAGCTACTTCGCGACCGCGGCCATCACGTCTAACACCATCTTTGGCATGAGTATGGACAATATATGGTGCTAAAACTTTGACACCACCTAAATAGTCAAAACCACGCATGACAAGGTTAGCAGGATCATAGTTAACTGCAATACCCTTACTTTGTACAGCATCTAAAAACTCTTTCATTAATTCAGGACTTTCAGGACCAGTCTCACTCGCTAGAAAAGCTCCACGCTCTTCAGCGTATTTTGCCACTTCTTTAACTGCCTCTAACATCATTTGACCGTCTTTAGTTTCGCGCCAATCTTCAGGAATTGTACCAATGTGGGTAGTAATAATGGGAGTCTCTAGCTCTATTGCCAAATCAACAATGCGTTTGGTTTTTGCAATGCGTTCTTCTAAACCTTCTGCGTGGGCAAAGCCGCCTATATCACCACAGACAGCAGAAATTTCCAATTTGTTGGCTTCTAGATAATGCAAGAGATCTTTCTTACCAGAATCACTTAAGTTGTCTGGATCTAGTTCTCCACTAGCAACCCATAACTGAACACCATCTGCACCGACTTCGCGAGCTTTTTCCAACGCCTCTTTCAGAGGCAACCTGAATGAAGGTTGAATTACACCAATCTTTAATGCCATTTTTTTCGCCCCTTAATTAATAAGATATATATTTTATTTGTTGCAATAATGCCAAGTTCCTTTTAACCACACCTAGAAAATCCACAAGCTATACAAGTCATACAACCGTCTTCATGTTTCATATGTCCACCACATTCAGGACATGCGCCCATTAAGCTTTCGCCAGTAGATTCTTTAGTAGGGTGATTCAGAGCTTCAGGTAGACTAGCACTTACTTGTTCACTAGCGTTGCTATTATTACGCCACTTAATATAGTTTTCAAGTGCTAAACCAATAGCATCTGGACACGATAAGACAATACCACCTTCACTCCAAGATGGCGAAGGACAACGGATGCCTCTTAAGTGTTTTAAAATAGCCTCTGTTGATACACCTGCTCGCATAGCTAATGATATAAGGCGACTAATTGCATCCATCTGCGAAGAAGCACAACCGCCTGATTTGCCTAAGCGTGCAAAGAGTTCACACAAACCATTCTCATCTTCGTTAATAGTAACATATAAGCTACCACAACCTGTTTTAACCTTTTCCGTGCGGCCATAAGTTACACTAGGTCTTTCACGGGGACTTATATTAATTTTATCTACTTCTTGAGGCATGTCAGTTTTTCCTGTGCTTAAAACTTGCATCTGCCGTGAACCATCTCTATATACTGTAACACCTTTGCAACCAAGTTGATAGGCCAAACGAAAGACTTGAGCTATATCATCACGGGTTGCCTCATTAGGGAAGTTGACAGTTTTACTCACAGCATTATCGACACCGTTTCGTTGAAAAGTAGCTTGCATACGGATATGCCACTCTGGTGTAATGTCATGAGCTGTAACAAAAATTCTCCGCCACTTTTCTGGAATGTCCTCCATATGATTTATTGAACCCTCATTAGCAATCCTTTCCATTAATTCGTCACTGTAGAAGCCTTCCCTCTCAGCAATTTCTTTAAATATAGGATGAACTTCAATAAGTTTCTGATTATCAAGGATTGTACGCACAAAAGATAAAGCAAAGAGTGGTTCAATGCCACTTGAAGAGTTAGCTATAATGCTAATCGAGCCAGTAGGTGCAATTGTTGTTGTTGTAGCATTGCGTAACGCTTTATACTTACCTTTATATTTACTAATCTCAAAATTAGGAAAGCTGCCTCTAACTAAAGCTATAGCTTCAGAACGCTCCTTAGAACGCTTATTGATAAAAGACATTAGCTTTTTAGCTAAAGTGAGAGCTTCTTCAGAATCATAGGGTATACCCAATAAGAAGAGTAGATCAGCAAAACCCATTACCCCTAAACCTATTTTACGATTGGCTTTAGCCAAAGCATCAATTTGTGGTAAGGGATAATTATTCATATCGATAACATTATCTAAAAAATCAACTGCAGTATCAACAACGTTACCTAAATCCTGCCAATCGATCTTACCCTCTTTGGCAAATAGAGGTAGATTTATCGAACCTAGGTTACAAGCTTCATAAGGAAGCAATGGGTTGGGTAGAAGACAGGCGAGTTAACACCTTAGTGTCACTTCTCCCGACCTCCCCCTCCGAACCGTACGTGCAAGTTTCCCCGCATACGGCTCTCTGTTAATAACAGCGAGAAACAACTATAATGTAGGAACTATCTTGGGCTAGTCCTCTTTGCTGATTATAGTTAATCCTAACCAGGCATCTTGATACTATATTTTTCTTCATATTCCTAATAAGTAAACGCAACTCTCTCTGGGGAGGTTTCCCCTATGTCCTGGAATAAAAAGAACTTTATTGTCTAAGATACCAAGTTACATTCTCGCTAATACCAGGCCCTCGAAGTTTTCTGCTTTGCGCATACCTCTAAGTTTCTGGTAACTATTAACCTGCTGTCCTTCACCAGCACCTTATTCTCTGGGCTATTAAGCCAAGGTGTCACCTATACGTCTATAGGTGTGTAGGCGGCTTTCCCGCTTCCGAATTTACGGCAATACCTGTTTATCCAGGTTCCTCAGATTACTATGACAGCTCCGTACTCCGCAGTGGGTTTAACCCTTTTTTGCGAAGCATCCAAGATTCACTTAGTTTCACTGGCACTACTTAGGTCTCCCTTTCGAATCTTAAGGTGCTAATTGCACATTGGTTGCTAAAGGGGTTTCATCGATACAAACAGCCTCTATCGATGATTCAGCAACAACTCCATTTTAGCCGTAAAGTATGGAGTCCCCCGTGGCTGGGCTAAGATTCTAGGATTCAAGCAGTATAGCTTTGACCATATAGTGCTTAGGCTTGCAGAACGTTGATCTTTTACGACTAAAACCAACTCCCGCTTTTACACCATGCTATTGTCCCTAAAGGTCGTTAACCTTTAAGTAAGGTGTCTGCCTATACAGACAATAACCCCAGTCTGTAACCTCATAAGGCGATGAATACTAAGCTAGCTTGCGCACCTGCTCACCACATGGATTGGTAGATTCGATTTCGCCAAGCGAAGGTGTAGGATTTTCATTATTGATCCTATCTAAAAAGACAATACCTGGTTCTCCATTAAGCCAGGCCATTTCTACCATAAGCGCAAAAACATCTCTGGCTTTTAATTTAGCTACAGCTTTTTTATTTTTAGGATTAATAAGATCATAATCGGTATCTTCTTCAACAGCTTTCATAAAAGCTTCCGTAACTCCTACGGAAATGTTGAAGTTAGTTAATTCCGTATTATCTTTTTTGCATGTAATAAATTCAAGGATATCTGGGTGATCGACCCTTAAGATACCCATATTAGCGCCTCTTCTCACTCCTCCTTGTTTGATTACCTCGGTGCTAGCATTGAATACTTTCATAAAGGAAATCGGTCCTGAGGCAACACCACCAGTGCTTTTTACACTGTCACTGGCGGGTCTGATACGTGAAAAGGCAAAGCCTGTTCCACCACCACTTTTATGAATTAAGGCAGCGTTTTTTACACTTTCAAAGATACTTTCCATTGAATCATCAATGGGTAACACAAAACATGCTGATAACTGTTGTAATTCTCTACCTGCATTGTAGGGTAGGTTTCCCCCCCTCCGAACCGCACGTGCATCTTTCGAAGCATACGGCTCTCCAGCCAGTGTCAAAAAAGTTCAAAACGTTCTTCAATATCACGTGTCGATGTTCTATATTTACAAGCTAAGGTTTTTAAGAGACTCTGCCGTAAAAGATAGAGCATCTCAGCTTCTTTCTTAGGTTCGGTTAGAACAGATAAAATCTGCCGAAACCGAGACTCTTCCGCCTTGTAAGTGGCAATAATTACCTTTTCTGGTAGGTTAAGGAGACCGCTTCGATGTAAAGGTTTCCCATACCGCAGGTATGGTTTAAGTAGTGTGGTTTTAAAAGAGCTTTGCAGTGTTATCTTACCTAGTTGCCAAGTAAACCCTGCTAGATCTATCTTATAAATAGTTCCATCATCTGGTAGCCATCTATAAAAGTTTTCGTCCCAAATAAGTAACTTTTCTTGGGGCAGATACATACGCCAGGGACGTAAAAAATTATACAGCTGCCACCAGCGTCCATCAGCGATACGTTTTACCAGTATCTCTTCAGGTTTTTCTACTAAGCTAGCTGGTAAACACTGTCCTTTTAACTCTTTATAAATACCTGTTTCAGCAAATTTAGCAGCAAAGACAACTGATAAAATCTTTTGTACTACTGCTTTTAGTTCGTTTAATTGCGCAGTAGGTAGTTGACGATAACTTTCTTTTTTTAATGCTGCTACAATCTCCTGACCTTTTGTTCCATAGAAATTTAAGTTAAATAGTTGTCTATAGACTCTCTGAAGAACTTTGTTTGCAGAACTCTTTTCTAGGCAATTCAAGACAACGAGGCTATCTTGCATTACGCATACCTCCGCTTCTTTATTACCAACTGGCCTGCTCCCCTTCGCCTTTAGGACGGTGTTACCGCCTTGACTACTATGAGAGCTCCGTAGGTTTTTTGACAAAAACCTATCCCAAGTTCGCTAGTCAGATAAATTGTACCATTTAGGCTCTCCGTTCGTTCTTTTAGTATCGAAAACTTATTAAGTTTAGGATACCCTGTCTGGCTTCGGGACTAAAGAAGAATCGATGAATACTCTTCTTTACAGCCAGATGCCTTAGCAGATCCCCACTTGATCCAGTAGAACTAGAGTTCAAGCAATCCAGCTTTGGCCTTGTGGTACCTAGAGATCGTGCATGCTGTTGTCCCCTAATGGGTAAGCAGATCTCTAACGAAACCTGTCCCGAGTTTCGTACCGGCTTGCCCGGCGCTACCTGCTAACTATCTTGGCGCACCATCAGAGTGGGACTATTAGGTAAGAATTTCAATTCAGTCATCACTTCGTAAAACCTAGCAGCTTTAGCTTCCACATCTGCATTCTCATCGTAGAGTTTGTCTGCTTCTGCAATATTAGCTGCTACACGTTTAAATAAGTCCTCCGGGGTCTCCACTACTTGTCCATCTTTTTTCATCAGATAACGTTTTTCTAAAACAGTTTGTGCATTTTTACTTAGTTTTAGAGCCAAATAAAACCTCCCCCTTCCAATTGGTATGGAGTAGATGCTCTTCGTACAAAATTCAACATTAGTGCATCTACTCCTTTAGATCTTTATTATTCCCTTCTTAAGCCAAGTGAAACTAAATTTGTACCGGGATAATAAAAAGCTAATATTTCTTTGTAGTTATAACCTTTATTAGCCATCCCGTCTGCTCCGTATTGAGACATCCCAACACCGTGACCATACCCTGTAGTATAAAAGGTTATTTTCTTCCCGTCACTACTAATTTGATAGGTAAAGTTTGTTGATCTTAGGCCTAGTTTGGAACGTATCTCGGTTCCTGAAAATATACGCCCTCCTACTGCAACTTGACTTACCCTTCCTGAACGGTTACGAGCTATTATTTTTAAAGAATTTGCTCCTTTATCAGGGTTAAGCCAAGGGTCTAGTAAGCTAGCTACTGGTATTACTTCCGGTCCCTGAGGAGACCTTAATGCCATAAGAAGTTCTTTCTCTTTGAGTTTTACACCTAAAGACTTCCCTAGTTCGGCAATACTAAACGTTTTGGCATCTTTATAACGAGGCGAATGACTATCAAAGGGATTAGGTTGAGCTTTTAAATAAGGCAATTGAATGCGAAATACCTCTTGGGCATCTTCTGTATGTGGGCCTGCTGTAGAACAATATAATGCTTCGATTAATTGTCCGTTATAGGTCAAAACTTGACTTTTAGTAGCTAGGACCGCTTCTTGAATCTTTTTCTGGTTATAAGAATACGAAGACTGCCAACGTTCTAAGCGCTCAGCCTCGGAAATCCAAGCTTGGCCTTCTTGGGGAAGATTTGTTATATCTGCTCCCTCGGGATAAGGAGAACCGTTTTTTCTAATCTTTTCTAACCTTTTTACGACGTAAGTACGTGCGGCTACTGCCTGAGCTTTATGGGCTTCGATGCCAAAAGAAGCTGGAAGTTCTGCAGCCACGACACCTACTAAATATTCCTCTAGATCTAACTCTAAAAGACCTGTCCCGTACACATATAACTTAATCATAACTTGAGCTGGCTCTTTAGATGCCACCTTTCCTTCTTTCGGTCCCACCGAAAAAACCAGGCCACTAACAAATAGAATGGTAACCAGAAACCAAATAGATGCTATTAGACCGGTCCTTCTATGCAAAACAGTTGCTCCTTCCTATTGCAAATGAGGTTTACTACAATGCCATTGTATTCATTTTCTTAGCATTTTAAGCCTCATTTAACGCTCAAAGCAGTCCATAAATTCCAGTTTTAGATCAGCCTGGAAGTCCGCAGGAACCAGTAAAGAAGCTATATTCTTATTATGGAAAAATTTTTCTACCCCAAAAATCTGATAATCAACACTACCTTGGTTAAGCTGCAGGTAACACAATCCATAACCAGTAACAAATCTACCTTTAGCCCTAACAATCTTATCTTTATGCCGTAAGAAGAAATTTGTAATCTTTTTCGGATCTGTTGATCCCTCGGTAAATAAAAAGCCACAGCGAATCTTGTTTTCAGTTCCTTTTGTCCAAAGAGATTTTTTAGTTTCCAGTTGATTATTTTCTGTACTATAAATAATAGACCCCTTTGGAGATTGAAGGTCGATAGCGATTTTGGCTAACAAATCCCGTGTTAATATCCCATACCTAGTCTCTAAAACAGTTGCAACAGGATTAATGGTCTTGATTATTTTTCTAATTGATTCTTTCTGGTGCAAATTTAACCGTTCTTCTTTATTGATAATTACATAATCAGACCAGGTTATTTGCAGTTGGATGAACTCTCTTTTTTTCCTATATTCACTTAAAAAATTGGTAGCATCGAGAACATAGATAACAGTTTGTATCTGTATGTTGGAATCTCTCTTTTTAGCTTCTTTAATAACTACAGGTGTAGCTACATTGCCAGTTATTTCCACACAAACAATATCTGGATTGAATTTTTGTCTAGCATTCTCGAGGTTGTACATAAATGTCTGCCCTGGATCTTCTGCAACCTTACAATAAGAATAGTTAAGTGCAGGAATATTGTTTTGTGCTAAAAAAGCTGCATCCATACCGATACATCCAGCTTCATGTACCATTAAGACTGTTTTGTACTTATTTAAAAGTTTAAGAAAAAGTTCTTTTAGTACTAAAGTTTTTCCTGATCCCATGCTACCTGTGATTAAAACAAGATGCATCCTACTTTATTTGCACCATGACAGCCTGGGCAAAATCTCTTGCTGCCGCCGGGCCGTTGCCTGTAATAATACGTCCATCTGTCTCAACAATATTACCTGTATAAACCGCACCACCACGAACCAATTCTTCTTGGCCATCTGGATAGACAGTAGCTTTTTTACCTTGTAAAAGACCTGATCTACTCAAAATCAGAGGTGCAATACATATAGCAGCAACTACTTTGCCTTCACGATACGCCTTACGTGCTAAACCTTGGGCTATCGGAGAATCAAAATATTCACTTGCTCCGCCACCACCGACAAACACTAAAGCATCAAAGTCCTCAGGCAATAACTCGGCTAGATTAATATCTGGTTTAACTATTGCACCAAAGCGTCCCGTGCACTCCTTGGTCCACGATGATGCAGTAATTACTTCATGCCCATTTTGCATAAACTCTTCCTTGGGGTGAAGATACTCCTCGTCACGAAAATCTTTTCTCGCAATTACCATGGCTATCTTTGCCATCTAAATCCCCTCCTAGTGTATGCTCGTTTTTCTAATTCTTGGCACAAGCTCTGCTTTCCTTCCCCTAAAAACAACCCTTAAAGCAATATTTACCACTTAGAAAGAGTTGAACTTTATTAGGTGACAGCATATAATCTATATAGAACATGTGTTCGGTGGGTGAGTATTTTTTGTCCACATACTTAGAACTATAACCTAAGCATTAAGTTTAATGATATTGAGCCAAAAAACTCGTGACTTCGGTCGCGAAGATTCAATTATATTTTTGTAAACGAAGGGAGGCCTAGGTTATCCTGCATTCAGCTAAAGCCCATGGCCTGGATGTAGTTTAACTTGTAAGTTTATGTTTGCTTACCTTCTTTCAACCCCTAGTCTCGAAAAACGTTACCTAGTCTATTGTAAGACACCACGATTTAGGGAAGAATCTAAGGGCTATGCTCTTGAGCTTGGACCCACTAGCAAAGAAGAACTTCTAGAATGGGGCAAACAGTTCAATAGTTGCCTAGCTGTCGCAGACAATCTATTAATCGCTAAAGCGATCGCTATCTATCAGGCACGTTCCGGTCTTTTTTGGTTAAAAAATAACGAAGCTTTTTTCAAATTGCCAGTCGATTGTCTTTGGCCAGTTCCCCCGCCACTTTTGACAGAATTTTTTCAAGCGGGCTTTAAAACCATAGGTTCTTTACAACAAATTCCCCTTGAGGCCTTAAGACTTAGACTAGGGGAGTTAGGGGAAAAGATCTTCTCTTATTGTCGTGGCGAGTATAGTGAAACAATTAATGCCACTCCCCCTTTTTGGGAAGGCCGTTTTTCTAGTGAATCTTTGGAAAAGACTTTTGCTAAATTACAACAACAATTACCAGCCAAGATAGCTCAGTTGTGGTTTTTAACCGAAGAAAAAAGCCTTGACTTTAGGCCAGAGAAATTTGGCAAGCACTCTTTGCTAAGAGCGCTTAAAAGTCTTTGGCCTTGGCAAACACTCGTCGTTATTAGCTGGGATTCACCCCCTGTCAAACAAGGTAATCTTTTTGACTTTAATCTACCTCAGGCTCTTTATAGTCTTTTAGCCCAAGAAAGTGGTTTAAAACTAGGCCTGACTCCTAACCGCCGAGAGCTAGTTCGGCAAGCTAACTTTGTTTGGGGGTTTGAATTTGACCCATATTTGGCAATTACCCATAACAATTGAGCAGGATAGTTTTGTCTTTCATGGGGTCGAGTATACTATCTGTAAGAAACTTGACCGCTGGTTGGAAAGTGGTGCTTGGTGGTTAGGCGAGCCCATGTTGGAGTTTGTGCTTGTAGCCACCAAACCACAAGGACTCTTTGAAATTGCTATTACTCCCCAGGGTGAAACCCTTCTCTATCAAAGTTTTGACTAAGGAGGGAAAAACACAGAAAATGCTATGACAGTTTCTTTACACACCCATTCCGCGTACTCGCTTTTAGATGGTGCTAGTCTCCCTCGCGAGTTAATTACTCGAGGTAGTGAACTTGGTTATAAGGCTATGGCTCTAACTGATCATAACAATGTCTCAGGGGTTTGGGAGTTCCAACGTTTAGCTCTAGAGGCTGGTATTAAACCTATTATAGGCTGTGAGTTTACTTTATTTGATGGTAGCCACCTAACTGTTTTAGCCGAAAATTATCTGGGGTACGAAAAAATCTGTCGTTACCTCAATTCAACCCACAAAGGGGATAATAATCTGCCCACCGGTGATGGCATTTTTATCCTCTCTGGTTGTCGTAATGGGCGTTTACAAAGATTAATACTGCAAAAACGCTATAGAGAAGCTTTAGAGCAGGCCCAAGTTTGGGCTCGCTTTTGGCCCGGGCGCTTTTTTCTTGAACTAAGTCATGACCAACTACCTCGTACTATAGAGATTTTCTCAGCCCTTACAGAGATAGCGACTAGACTCTCTCTACCTACTGTTGCTACTGTGGATGTGCATTATGCCTACCCGGAAAAATTCCCCGTTCACGACGCTTTAAGCTGTGTTCGATTAGGTATTAAACTAAATGATGTTAATCCAGAAAGATCCTTTAACAATGCTAGTTATCTCTGCACAGAATCAGAACTCAAAGAACGCTTTGGTTCTTTCCCTAAAGCCTTAGAAGGAGCTTATGCTCTGGCAGAAATGTGTGAAGTAGAACCTCTACGACCACCTAACCTACTACCTGTTTGGCCTGATGCCGATGAAAAATTAGCCAGTATTGCCTGGCAAGGTTTAGCCAGAAAGTATTCCCCCACTAATAAACAAGCTCCTGCTCGTCTACAACATGAATTGCAGGTTATCGCAACTCTAGGCTATTCTGGTTATTTTCTTATTGTCTATGATCTAGTGTCGGTGGCTAAAAAACGGCAGATCTGCTATCAAGGCCGTGGTTCTGCTGCTGGTTCTTTAGTTAGCTATTGCTTAGATCTGACTCAAGTCGATCCTGTAGCTCATAATTTAGTCTTTGAACGTTTTCTTAGTATCGAACGTAGTCAGCAACCTGATATTGATATCGATTTTGATTGGCAAAAACGCAACGAACTCTGGGATTATCTAGAACACAAATATGGCCATGAATTTGTAGCTGGTATATGTAGTTTTCACTGTTACAGAGAAGATATGGCTAAAAACGATCTTCTTCGCATTGGCCTTCCTGATAAACTTATACCTAGTTTTATTGAGAGTTTTTATGGTCTACCTCGACATATCGCTACCCACTCGAGTGGGCTAGTTATCTCTTCTAAATCCCTCTCTTCTCACGTACCCCTTATTAAGGCAGTTACCGGTAGAACTATCATATCCTTAGATAAAGATGATGTGGAAGAGGTTGGTTTAGTAAAACTAGACCTTTTATCTTTGCGAACCTTAGGCGCCTTAGCTGAGATGGACTTACCTGTTAAAGCTGACGACAAGGCTACTTACGAGATGATCTCCTCTGGAAAAACACTCGGTGTATTCCAAATAGAGAGCCCTGCACAAAGAAGTTTACAACAACGAATCAAACCCCAAAACTTTAGCGATATTGTCTCTAGTGTAGCCTTAATCCGTCCCGGCCCTATTAAAGGCAATATGGTTGAACCTTTTATTAAACGTCAACGTAAGGAAGAAAAAATAACTTATCTAGACGAAGAATTAAAACCGTATCTAGAGAAAACCCATGGGCTAATTGTCTTTCAAGAACAGGTCATCCAGATTGCTACTGCTCTTGGTGGCTTTACGCCCGGAGAGTCTGATCGGTTGCGCAAAGCCTTGACACAAAAGAAACGTGAAGTTGAGTTAAAAGAATTCCGAGATCTCTTTTTAGCAAGAGCTCTCGACAGAGGTACCTCTTCTGAAACTGCTGAAGCTGTTTTTGATCTCTTACAAAGTTTTGCCGGTTATGGTCTATGTGAAGCCCATTCAGCCTCCTTTGCTCAAACAGCCTACAAAACAGCCTACCTACGCTGTCACTATCCTGCTGAATTCTTTGGCGCCCTGCTTAATAATCAGCCACTTGGCTATTATCCTCCGCAATCGGTGCTATGGGAAGCTAAGCGTTGTGGCGTAAAGGTTATCCCTCTAAATATTAATTTATCACCACTTGCTACTATGGGGAAAAATGGCGAACTATGCCTAGGACTGAATCTTATTAAGGGCCTTCATGATCCTGTCCTGAAAGCAATTAGCCAAAAAAGACCATTTCATTCTCTTGCTGAATTAGATTTTATATCACCTGCTCAACTACGTCCTTTAGTTTTAGCAGGTGCCCTAGATAGCTTTTCTTCTAGTCGTCGGAGCTTGTTGTGGGAACTTTGGGGAACAAAATCTATCCCTGGTGATTTCACTCCCTGGGAGCGTTTTCTCCGTGAAATGATGGTCCTAAGTCTCTCACCTACCGCTCATGCTATGCAGTTTTATCGTTCTCAACTACCTGCCGCTACTCTTACCGCAGAAAAAGCTTTAAAAAGCCCAGGCTCGATCCTCTTTGCCGGACAAATCCTAAGACCTCACCGACCACCCACAAAAAGTGGTAACCCCGTAGTCTTTTTCGTTATGGAAGATGAGACCGGCCAAGTGGATGTCACCTACTTCCCTCGTGGTAAACAATTACCTATCAGAGAAGGTGGTATAGCTTTAGTGTCTGGAACAATAGACAAGGAGCGTGCTTCTAACTTGCTTCTTAACGACTTAACTTATCTGGGTGCTCCCCGGCAAGTTTAGGCTAACAAAGAAGGGCTTTGAACCCTTCTTTGCTTTTTTCTCCTTTTATCTCTTCTAATCATTAGAGTACTAAAGATTACAGGAGGAACCAGCATCTAACAAGCGAATCATTTCAAATATACCAAGATATAAAGTGAGGCAAAAAAATGACTTATAAAGTAATTGCCAATCCTGTTGCTGGGAGAGGGCGGACCAAAGCTGCTCTACCCATGTTAAAACAGGAGTTAGATGAATTAAAAATCCCTTACGAAATATATTTAACTAAAGAACCTGGGCACGCTTCTTCCCTAGCAGCAGATGCAGTCGACTATGATGGCATTATTGCCGTTGGAGGCGATGGTACCATTAACGAAGTTGTCTGTGGTATGCCTAAAAACAAACCTCTCTGCATTGTACCATTAGGAACTGGTAATGACCTAGCTCGTTCTTTACAGATACCTTTTGGTCTTGAGAGCTTACAATCGATCGTCTCAGGAAAGACTATATCTCTTGATCTAGGCCTTGAAGCTGATGGTCTCTTTGTCTGTTCTGTAGCTTTAGGACTCGCTTCGGAAGTAATGATTAAAGTTAACAGCCGGCGTCAAAATCGCCTAATTAAAGGACCTTTGGCCATCTTATTGGCTATAATCCAAACTGCTATGACTCTAAAACCGATGAAGTTATGTATTGAAGCTGATGATAAAGTTCGCGAACTCGAATCAGTACTTACCTATGTAATGAATACCGCTTACACAGGTGGTGGTCTATTTTTAGCTCCCATGGCAGATCCTACTGATGGTATGTTAGATCTAGTTATTGTTAACGATATCAAAGGTTTAGAACTATTAAAGGTACTTCCTAAAGCTTATTCTGGTACCCATGTTAATCACCCTAAAGTTGAGTTTATTAAAGCTAAAAATATTAAAATAGAAAGTTTAGAACCCCATCCTAAGATGTGTGATGGCGAAATCAGAGGAGTTACACCTCTTGTTGCCTCAATACATACCGAAAAACTAAATCTTTATGTACCTAATAAAGGTGATATATATGAAAAAAACTAAATGGTTATTAGCCCTAGTTTGGTTATTATTACTTAGTACATTGTTAACAGGATGTCTTATCCAAAATATAAAAAAGGGAAGTATCGCTGGTAAAATTGTCATTAGAGAAGAGATTCTCTATCCTAGTTTAGAGGAAATAACAACCCTTAAACCAAGCTCAGCTATACCTCTTGGTTATGCCCCTCTCTCTGGAGCCAAAGTTTCTGTTAACGGAACTAAGAAGGCAACCTTAGTTAAAGAAGATGGCTGTTTCCTCCTAGAAGGCTTATTAGAAGGAATGCAAACAATCACAGTGGAAGCTCCACAGTTAAGTGCGCCTTACCAATATGATGTTGAAGTCCTACCTAATGTAATAAACACAGTTTTTTTCCCTGTTGGCAAAGCCCATTATCTAATTATTGGTGTTAGTAATTATGCTAATTACAGTCCGCTTAACTCTGCTGATGCAACTGCTGTAGAGGAGTTTCTAACTAAAGGTCCTAGCAATGTTATCACCGTACGCGACGAGGATGCTAATAAAGAAAATATCCTTTCGCTATTCCAAAAGATTAAAAACCAACTAAAACCAGAAGATTATCTGGTAGTTTATTTTTCTGGTCATGGTACACAAGATCTTTTAGCTCTCTACAATTTCTCTAACTCTGACCCCAATCCTGATTGTTTAACTGACACCGAGCTAAAAGAGATCTTTAACTCTATGCCTACCAAAGATATTACTCTCATTGTCGATTCTTGTAACGCTGGTTCACTTTTTGATGGCAAGGTTGCCACTAGAGCTTTGCAAAATTCTGGTTATGTAGTTTTAGCTTCTTCTACTGCCGAACAAAACTCCTATCAATACATCAATGATGGCGGCTTAGGCTTTTTTACTAAGCATTTTCTTCTAGGTTTAATTAACCGTAGTGCTGATTTCAATCAAGATCGCAAAATTACAGTTCAAGAAATCTTCACTTACACTAAATATGCCATGGCTAGAGAGATTAATCTCCTAAAAGATAATCGTTTCGTTCAAAGCCCTGTTTTAGAGGATTCGCAAAATAGGGATCCTGTGATTTACCGTTATTAACCAAAACCCAAATAACTGTTGATTTAAGGCCTAGCTAGGTTTCTATCACCTGGCTAGGCCTTCTAGGTATTATACTATTTTAGTAGGAGTAGAGAATCTAAAATAGTCTTGCTTCTAACCTAGGTCTCAATCAGTAAGCTGATGTTATTAACAACCCTCCCGATAATCTCTTTTCACAACTTCTAGAATTCGACAATTAGCTTTTTCGTTAATACGGTTAGCTTTAACAACTTTCTTTTTAAAAAAGTCTACAGGTGACGTTGGCAACTCACCACAGATATCTAAACCATAAACTTTTTTATAGCGGCCTAGAAACTTAAGTAAAACAAGTAAATCAGCTAATTTCATACTACCTTGATCCCAGTTAGTTATAGCCTCCGACTTATTAAGAACATCTTTATCTATACTAATATAGATATCTTGAGTGGGAATAGCGTTAAGAATCTCATTAGCTAAAGTTGCTTGCCAATTTAGCGTAGAAAAAACAGCTACCTTACTGTTGAATTTTCTGGGTATTACTGCTGCTAGATCAGCTCTAGCCCCAATAATTACTACCTTTTTCAATAAAGGTAGGTGCTTAAGCGAGTTTAATACCCAAGATCCGCAAGAAACTAATGACTTACATGGAGGTGGCATCATCTCTGTATGGTTATCAAATAAAACCAAAGAAAATGGTGATTTCCTTTCCGCCAAAAGCAGATAAGTAACATAATGATAGTTGCCACTACCAATTAAAGTAATATCTTTATTATGACGCTTTCGTAACTTTTTATCTATTACTCGCAAAGATCCTGATGAACAATAACCATTAACACTTTTTAGATCAAGTAGGTTAATCCACTCACACTTATTACTCTGCCAAGACTTTTGATTTTGGTATACCTGATCAAAGTTAAGTATATTAATTGCTCCCTCCATCTTGTCACCTCCAATTTTAACAATCTATTATACTACTTTAATAACTCAGGCTAGATTACCCTTCTATTTTTTTAAGCAATGCTTTTCACTTAATCACAAAAAAAGATGCTCCCTTCCTTGTAGAAAAAGAACATCTTTCTTATAAAAACTGATTTAATAACAGACCTAAGTTATTTCGAAGTTGTTTGCTTCATTGGTTTCACCTGTAAGGAAGGTAAAACTGATATCCTACCCTGTTACTGCACTTCCAATGGCCCAAATAGTATTTCAGAAGTTAGAACACTTTCAGCCCTCTTTTTTTCTCTTAATTGCTACTTCTAAGCTACTGGTGATCTGGTTGAGAAAATAATCAGGGTTAGCTTTAACAAACATCTTAGCGAATTTTTTAACAGAAATAGGTACTATATTTATCCACCTTTTTCGTCAAAACCAATTATATCTTATGGCTACTTTTATTTTTTAGAGCTAAAACTATAAACCTTATCTGAAAATGATCATCTTAATTAAAGAATATATTGGCTCAGATCCCTATCGGCAACTAGATCGCCTAGTTTATCGACGACATATTTTTTATCGATAACTACGGTTTTGCCAACAAATTCAGGTGCATTAAAAGAGACATCTTCAAGAACATTCTCGAGGATTGTATGGAGTCTCCTTGCACCAATATCTTCAGTATTCTCATTCACTTTGCACGCTGAAGCAGCAATTTCTGCTATACCGTCTTTAGTGAACTCTAATTTAACTCCTTCGGTTGCTAATAGTTCTCTATATTGTACTAAAAGGGAAAACTCTGGTTCTGTAAGTATACGCACAAAATCAGTTTCCGAAAGACTTGCTAATTCAACCCTCACAGGTAAACGGCCTTGTAATTCTGGAATTAATTCCGAAGGTTTTGAGATATGGAAGGCACCAGCAGCAATAAAAAGAATGTGATCGGTTTTTACTGGACCATAGCGGGTGGGTACAACTGAACCTTCAATTATCGGTAAGATATCTCTTTGTACACCTTCTCTTGAAACATCAGGCCCTCTAGAAGAATTACCGCCAGCGATTTTATCTATTTCATCAATGAAAACAATACCTTCATTCTCAGCTAAGATCATAGCTTTTTGGTTAATTTCATCGGGATCTAAGAGCTTTTCAGCCTCAAGATCAGTTAATATTTCTCTAGCTTTTTTCACAGTTACCTTTTTCTTAACAGATTTACCTGGTAAGACCCCACTAAAAAGATCTTGGAGATTAAAACTCATATCATCTAGTCCTAAGGTAAATAGATCTACTTTAGCTTCTTTCTCAGGGACATCTAGTTCTACTAACTGTTCTTCCAATTCACCATTATTTAATTTTGCTATAATCTCTTCTCGTTCTTCAGGTGGAGAAATTAGCGGTTCACTTTTTTCCTCCCCACCAAACAAAACAGAAAAAGGGCTCTTTTGTTCTCCCTTTTTCGATGGTGCTAATATCTCAATCAAAGCTAGTTCCGCTTGCTTTTTAGCTTTTTCCCTAACTTCTTCCATACTCTCTTTTTTAATCATACGTCTAGCTTCTTCAACCAAATCTCTGATAATCGAATCGACATCGCGACCAACATAACCTACTTCGGTAAATTTAGTTGCTTCGACCTTAACAAAAGGTGCTCCAACTAAACGAGCTAGTCGTCTAGCAATCTCAGTCTTTCCTACACCTGTCGGGCCAATCATAAGAATATTTTTAGGCGCAATTTCTTCTCTTAGTTCAGTAGCAAGTTCACGACGCCTTTGTCTATTTCTTAAGGCTACGGCAACTGCTCTTTTCGCTTTATCCTGGCCTATGATATATTTATTCAAATAAGCAACAATTTCTTTAGGAGTCATACCTTCCATATTCAAACCTCCAATTCCAAAACAGAGATTTGATCATTAGTATATACACATATTTCCGAAGCAATCTTCAGACTTTCTTCCACAATTTCTTTGGCGTTTAAAGAAGAATGGCGATAAAGTGCTCTAGCAGCACTTAAAGCATAACTACCACCAGAACCAACCGCAGCAATGTTATCATCAGGTTCAATAACTTCTCCTGATCCTGAGACCACCAAAAGCTGTTCTTTATCTGCAACTAATAGCATTGCTTCTAGTTTTTGCAAAACCCGATCGCTACGCCAATCTTTAGCCAATTCAACACTAGCTCGAACTAGATTCCCTTTATGAGCTTCTAATTTCTTCTCAAATCTTTCATACAAGGTAAAAGCATCAGCTACAGAACCTGCAAATCCAGCTAAGATCTGACCGTTATAGAGATAACGAACTTTTTTAGCTTTGGCTTTAAAGATAGTTTTTTCAGCAAAAGTAACTTGACCATCGCCACCAATAGCAACTTGGTTATCTCTTTTTACAGCAATAATTGTGGTTCCCTCAAACATCATTTGGGCCTCCTTTGGCACGAGGATGGGCAGAAAAATAAACTTCACGTAATTTCTTGCGACTAAGGTGAGTGTAGATTTGGGTAGTGGAAACATTCTCATGCCCGAGTAATTCTTGGACTGAACGAATATCGGCACCATTCTCTAGTAGATGAGTCGCAAAGGTATGCCTAATCGAGTGGGGCGAAATATTGCTGTTTAATCCTACTTGATTTACATATTTATCAACCATGTATTCTACTGTACGGCGATTTATCCTCTGACCACGGTTACTGAGAAAGACAGCTTCTTCTTTCTCTGCTTTAATTAGTTGGGGACGGCTATTTTGCAGATAATCGTGTAAAGCATCTACAGCATAAAAACCAATTGGTACTAATCGTTCTTTATTACCTTTACCGCGGATAAGTAGCGAATCTAACTCCCAGTCGATATCTTTGAGATTTAAGCCAACCAGTTCACCTAAACGTAGTCCAGAACTATAAAAAACTTCTAGTATAGCTCGATCTCTTTTGCCAAGTGTAGTTGTTTTAGTTGGTGCATCTAGTAGTAACTCGATCTCTTTAGGATAGAGAAATGTTGGTAAGTAGTGGCCTCTTTTAGGGGTTTTAATATCGGCTAAGGGGTTATCTTCATAAAGATCGCGTTTTCCTAAATAGCGAAAGAAGCTACGCAAAGCTGCGAGCTTCCTAGCTACTGTACTTTTTTCTCGCTCTAATTCGTGGAGAAAAGCCAGATAACGCCTGAAAATTTGTGGTGACAGAGTGAAGTTTCCCTCTGTTTCTAAAAAGGTAAAAAACTCTTTTAGATCAGTAGCATAAGCACTGGCAGTGTGCTCAGAATAACCTCTTTCCACTTCTATATAGAAGATGAAGCGTTGTAGCCATTTCTCAACTACTTCCTTACTCAGAGTTTGCTCCATTTTATTCATCTCCAGCTGCTTCACTATAACCACAATCTTTATTGAGGCAGATTAGCTCTTTTTTTGCACCTCTACCTTTTATAGCCATGGTTGTGCCACATTTAGGACAATTCTTCTTTGTTGGTGGATACCAACTACTAAATTCACAGTTGGGGTAATTAGCGCAACCATAAAAAACACGGCCTTTTTTCGATCTTCTTTCTACTAAATTGCCGCCATCTAAAGGGCAGGTCCCAGGCATTTGTTTTAAAAGTGGCTTAGTAAATTTACAATCAGGAAAACCTGGACAAGCTAAAAACTTACCAAAGCGCCCCATCTTGACGACTAAAAACCTGCCACAATTAGGACATGGTTCATCTGTGGTTTCATCAGCAATAGATACCTTATCAGCTAACTTTTCAGCCTTTTTCAACTCTAATTCGAAGGCATCGTAAAATTGAGCCAATATTTCTTTTGATGAGCTTTGACCATCTTCAATATTATCTAACTTTTCTTCTAATTCTCTAGTAAAATCCACATCAACGATATCACTAAAATGATCTTTTAAAAGATCAACTGTTACCTGCCCTAATTCAGTAGGTACAAAGCGTTTTTCTTCTTCTACTACATACCCACGCTTCTTAATTGTTTCAATAATAGTAGCGTAAGTACTTGGTCTCCCAATACCTAATTCTTCTAATTCTTTAACTAAACTAGCTTGACTATAACGTGGAGGTGGTTGAGTAAAATGCTGCTCACTTTTTACATCTTTAAGTTTGGCAGCAGTGCCCTTTTTTAAGCTAGGCAACTTAGAGTCTGTTTCCTTTTCTTGATCTGGATAAAGTTTCAAAAAACCGGGGAATTTTAGCGTTGAACCAGAAGCAGTAAATTGGGCGGAAGAACTATTAATTTTAATAGATATAGTATCAAAGACCGCACTTTCTGCCTGGCTAGAAAGAAAACGCATCCAGATTAATTCGTATAATCTATATTGATCTCTAGATAGATACGCTTTTAGGTTAGCAGGTGTTTTATCTACATAGCTAGGACGGATAGCTTCATGAGCATCTTGGGCTTTTTTCCCAGTTTGGTAAACTCGTTTATCTTTAGGAACATATGTTTCGCCTAGCTCATTTTGTAAAAAACGTCTTGCTTGCTCCACAGCTTGATCAGATACCCGCACAGAGTCTGTACGCATATAAGTAATTAAACCTAAGGAACCCTCTTTGCCAATCTCTACACCTTCATAAAGCTCTTGGGCCACCCGCATTGTTCTTGAAGCAGCAAAGTTAAGCCTCTTCCAAGCTTCTTGTTGTAAGGTAGAGGTAGTAAAAGGAGGAGCAGGGTTTCTTTTCCGTTCTTTCTTCTCTACATCGCTAATAATAAAGTTCTCCGTCTTAATAATGTTAAGTATTTTATTAGTCTCTTCTTCATTAGGTAATAAAGGTTTCTCACCTTGCCATTTGTTAAGTTTAGCAGTTATATCACCATTGGTGGTATTGAATATTCCTTCGATTGTCCAATACTCTTCTGGACTAAAACTATTAATTTCCTCTTCTCGTTCGGCGATTAATCTTACAGCTACCGATTGAACTCTACCTGCACTTAATCCTTTTTTTATTTTCGCCCAAAGTAATGGACTTAGCTTATAGCCAACTATTCGATCGAGAATACGCCTAGCTTGCTGTGCTTCAATAAGTTGCAAATCGAGATTACGTGGTTTTTTGCTAGCTTCTTTAACTGCGTCTTTAGTTATTTCATTGAAAGCTATGCGAATAGAGTCTCTAGGATTTAGCTCTAAGATCTCAGCTAAATGCCAGGCAATAGCTTCACCTTCTCGATCAGGGTCAGTAGCAAGGTAGACTCGGTCAGCTTTTTTAGCTTGTGTTTTTAGTTTTTTAATTAGGTCACCTTTACCACGAATGGTGATATACTTTGGTTCAAAGCCCTTTTCTATATTCACGCCAAACTGGCTTTTGGGAAGATCTCTTACATGTCCCATAGACGCCTCAACCATGTAATTTGATCCCAAGAATTTTTTTATGGTTTTGGCTTTCGCAGGGGATTCTACAATCACTAAATATTTAGCCATCTTGGCTCAGTCCTTTCTCAGTTAACAAGTTCCTTAGCACCTTCAATTACCCCAGTTAGGAAGTCAGCCCTAACTTTGTCAGTTAGAACAATATTAAGTGCTTTCATAAGATAGTCTTCCTCCCTAGGATCTGTAGCTAATCCTTCGGCAAATACTAAAATAGCATCAAGCTCTGCGCCGGAGATTATACCATGATTATTTAAATAGAGCAAAGTATTGATCTTATCCTTACCAAGAAGTATTTGTTCTTTTTTAGAAAAAACACGCTTACCATTTATTTCTTCACACCTATACGGTTGACCTTCGTCTGTTTGTTCAGGAAATACTAACGAACCTATAATATCCAATTCGTTTCGGTCTATGCCTAGTTGAACTGCTCGGGCTATCATATTTGCTTCTTCGGGATATTCATTGTCACCATTAAGCAAGCTTTTAATCATTTCAGCTAAAACTGCTGCTAATTTATCATCCATCGTCTTTAGCCTCTTTTCCAATTAATTTCGTTTCTATTTATCTCTTTTTACCGTCAAAAGAAGAATCTGAAACTAATTGTATACAATGCCACTTTACTATTGTCGTTATAAATAGCTCCCTTGTAAAGAACTTTTTCTTGGTAAATAGCAATTACTATAGTATTGTCTGTTTCTTTTAATTAACCTGCTTAAATTCAGTGGCAAAACTGGCCATTTAACCTAGTGAAAAGCATATCTTAAATAAGCTTTTCTGTCTAGCCAAAGCAAAACCCTAGGCAGTTTGACTGCCTAGGGTTTATTTGTCCTCAGGATTTTCTAAACTCATGAGAATTGCTTTAACTTCATCTTCCCAGAGATCTTGATAGAACAACAGATCATCTTTGCGTACCAAAGAAGCTGTCTTGCAACGATTGCAGACAACGCCGTATAAACTACCCCGCCGATTGCGTACTGAGTGGCTGGTGTCAGTGCGGCAAACTGGACAGCGATAGACCTGTGTCTTGCCTATGTCCATCTTCCTAGCCCCTTTCAGCAGAATTAGGATAGACATAGTTAGCATTATTTATACAGCTATTATTTACCGTAATGAGCGATATGAGTAATATTAAAACCATGAGCTTTAATATCAGCACATATCTTGTCCACTTGAGTTGTTTCTAATCTAACTACTAAGATCGACTTCTTTTCTTCTGGATAATAAGCAGCAAAACTACTTACATTTACATTATGCTTAGCTGTAATTTCACCTATATCCCGCAAAATCCCCGGCCTATCATCTACTTCAATAGTTAGTCTAGTACCAGCTCTTTTTAAGCCCAGAAGATCAATAAAGGCATCAAAAATATTACTTTCGGTAATTACACCAACTAATTTATTACCAGAGACTACTGGTAAACCACCGACTTCATTTTCTCTCATAATAAGTGCAGCTTCTTCTAGTGTTGCTTCTGCTTGCACAGTTAGTAGTTTTTTCGCCATCACATCGCTAACTTTCATCTTAGCTAAAATATAATTTACTTCAAAAACACTTAATGTTGTAGCTTGAGATGGCTGAACTTTAAGAATGTCCATCTCTGTTACAATACCAACTACTTTGTCACCTTTTACTACTGGTAGCCTACGTATCTTTTTTTCCCTCATTAGGTTAGCAGCTTCTAAAATGCCTGCATCTGGGGATATGGTAATAGGGTTAGCACTCATAATCTGCTTAACAAACATAACCGATCTCCTCCCTATCCTCCAAGATAAGCCTTACGCACTGCCTCATTGGTAGCTAGGCTTTGCGCATCACCTTCTAAAACAACACGGCCAGTCTCAATCACATAACCACGGTGAGCAATTGAAAGCGCCATATTAGCATTCTGCTCTACCAGCAAAATGGTGACACCTGTTTTGTTAATTTCGGTAACAATGGTAAATATCTCTCTAACTAATAAAGGTGCCAGTCCCATAGAAGGTTCATCTAACAGTAATAGTTCTGGGCCACTCATTAAAGCGCGACCCATCGCTAACATTTGTTGTTCGCCACCTGATAAGGTGCCAGCATATTGTTGTTTTCTCTCTTTGAGACGGGGAAAAAGTGAGAAAACCTTCTCTAATTCACCAGCGAGAGCTTTTTTATCCTTACGCAGGTAGGCACCTAAATCCAAGTTTTCCTGTACAGTCATGTTAGGAAAAACATGCCTACCTTCTGGTACTTGAATAAGCCCTTTTCCAACTAGGTTGTGTGCTTTGGCTCCAGACAAGTTTTCTCCTTTATAGTGAATCTCCCCTTCTTTATAAGGAAGTAAACCGGAAATTGTTTTTAAAGTAGTGGTTTTACCTGCGCCATTAGCACCAATTAATGTAACAACTTCTCCTTTTTTCACCGTAAAGGAGACCCCTTTTATAGCATGAATCTGGCCATAATAGACGTGGAGGTTTTTGACTTCCAGCATGACTTATACCTCCTCTCCCAAGTATGCTTCAATGACTCTTTTGCTATGGCAAATTTCTTCGGGTGTTCCACTAGCAATCATCATTCCGTAGTCTAGAACCATAATTTTTTCGCATAGTTTCATCACTAGACTCATATCGTGTTCTATTAACAAAATAGTTAGACTAAATTTTTCTCTAATTAAATTAATTAACTCGCTTAATTCTTCTGTCTCCTGGGGATTCATACCCGCAGCAGGTTCATCTAGAAGCAAAATTTGAGGGTGAGTTGCTAAGGCACGAGCAATTTCTAAACGACGCATCTCACCATAAGAAAGGTTTTTCGCTAAGTCATTTTTTCTTTCTTCTAATCTAAGAAGTGCTAAAAGTTCAGTTGCATCAGCGGTAATTTTTTTCTCTTCACGCCAGAATAAAGGTGTGAGAAAAAAGGAATGAAACATGGAATAACTACGACTAAAGTGAAAAGCAATACGTACATTATCTAAAACACTCAATTTGTTAAAGAGACGTATATTTTGAAAGGTCCTAGCAATCCCCTTTTGGGTAATCTTATAGGGAGGTAGTCCTGAAATAGCTTGTTTTTTGTCTCCTTGGTTTAATAAGATGCTTCCTTCCGTAGGAGCATAGACTCCCGTTAGCATATTGAATACCGTAGTTTTCCCTGCACCATTTGGACCGATTAAACCAACTAATTCTCCTTTTCGAAGGCAAAAACTGAGATTTGCTACAGCTGTTAGACCACCAAAACTCATAGTCAAGCTGTTAGCTTCTAGGATATTTTGATTCTCAGTCATCTCTTTCACCTCCGCCACTAAAGAACTTAAATACATCGGAAACTTTAAGTTCTCTAGTACCCAATAACCCCTGTGGCCTGAAAAGCATCATCATTATTAGCATGGCCGAATATAACACCATTCTATATTGAGCAAATCCTCTTAAAGCTTCTGGTAAAACTGTTAAAACAATTGTCGCCACAATTGAGCCTGTTATAGAGCCAAGACCGCCAAGAACAACAATAACTAGAATCTCAATGGAGCGCATAAAATCAAAGTTCTTAGGAGCGATGTAACCCATTATGTGAGCAAAAAGCCCACCAGCAATACCAGCAAAAAAAGCTCCTGTGGCAAAAGCAAAGACTTTATAATAAGTTGTGTTAATCCCCATGGCTTCTGCCGCAATCTCATCTTCTCTGATTGATAAAAGGGCTCTACCATGGGTTGAACGCATAAGATTTATTGTAACTATAACCGTTATAATAGCAATAGCTTCGACCCAAAAGATTGTGGTTGTTCGAGGTATGCCAGTCAAACCCCTAGCACCCTTAGTAATGTCTAGATTCAAGATAACAACACGAATAATCTCCCCAAGTCCTAAGGTAGCTATGGCTAAATAATCTCCTTTTAGTCGCAAGGTTGGTAAACCAATTAAGATACCAATAAAAGCTGCTGCTAAACCGCCACAGAGTAGAGCAACAATAAAGGGCCACTGCAAATAGATAGAGATTAAAGCTGATACATACGCGCCTATAGCCATGAAGCCGGCATGCCCCAAGGAGAATTGTCCAGCAATACCATTAATGAGATTCAAAGAAACTGCTAAAATGATATTGATTCCCATAAATCCCAAAATACCACTATAATAAGCAGGCATTTTCCCACTTACTAGAATTAAATTGAGTATTAAGAGAAGCAGGGCACTTGCTAAAGCGATATAACCATCATAAGTTGAATTCTTTTTTGTTTGCTGTGCCATGCTTACACCTTCTCTCGAGTTGATTTGCCTAAAATACCAGAGGGTTTAACTAACAATATGACGATTAATAAACCAAAAGCAATAGCATCACGCCAAGTAGAAGAGATTAAAGCTGTAACTAAACTCTCTGTAAGGCCCATAATTAAGCCGCCGAGCATAGCCCCAGGAATACTACCAATCCCACCCAAAACAGCTGACACGAAAGCTTTCAACCCTGGCATTACCCCCATTAATGGTTGAATGCGGGGGTAAATAACGCCAACCATAACACCAGCAGCTCCTGCTAAAGCAGAACCAATAGCAAAGGTTAATGATATGATACGATCAGTGTCAATGCCCATAAGGCTAGCTGCTTCTTTATCCTGACTAACCGCACGCATCGCTTTGCCAATTTTAGTTTTTTGCACTAAGAAATTTAAAGCAATCATCAGAGCGACTGAGGTCAGAAAGACAATAATTTGTGGTATGGAAATCTTTATACCAAAAAAATCCAGTGGCATATTAGGAAATATTTGGGGAAATGGTCTTGGATCAGGCGAAAACCAAAGTATTGCTAAATTTTCAATCAGCAATGATACCCCAATAGCGGTAATAAGTACTGCAATACTAGGTGATTTTCTAAGTGGTCTATATGCTACTCTTTCAATTAGCATACCTAAAATAGCTGGTATTAACATGGCTAAAACCAAACTAACTCCAAAAGGCAAATTGAAAGTAGTTAAAGCAAAATAACCTACAAAGGCACCTATCATATAGATATCGCCATGAGCGAAGTTAATAAGACGAATAATACCATAGACCATTGTATATCCCAACGCAATTAGGGCGTAGATGCTGCCAAGGGCTAGGCCATTGACGATCTGCTGCACAAAGAGCCCCACTCTCTACACCTTCCTTCCTGATAAAGACAAAGGGAGGCCGAGGCCTCCCTCTTTAATAATTAATTAAGGACGAACTTTGTCAACTAAAGCGAATTTGCCATCTTTGACTGTTGCAATAGTAACTTCTTTGATTGGATTGCGATTTTCGTCGAAGCTGAACTCACCAGTAACACCAGAAAGGCCTGATGTCTCAGTAATAGCGTTATTAATTTTTACAGAATCGAGTTCTCCAGCACGCTCGATAGCGTCAGCTAACAATAAAGCGGCGTCATAAGCAAGTGGAGCGGCGAAGTTGGGTTCAGATTGATGCTTTTCTTTATATTTAATAAGGAAATTCTGTACTTTTTCGGAAGTATCTTCTGGGGAATAGTGAGTAGTGAAATAGCATCCTTCGGCAGCAACACCTGCACCATTGATTAATTCTTGTGAATCCCAGCCATCGCCACCAAGGAAGATAGCATCAATTCCTAAGGCTCTAGCTTGTAAAAGGATTTGTGCGTCATCGCTATAGTAAGCAGGTACAAAGACTACCTCGGGATTTTTAGCGGCAATGTTAGTTAATTGAGCGTTAAAGTCTTGGTCACCTTCACTAAAAGCTTCATTAGACACAACAGTACCGCCAAGCTCTTGGAAAGTACGAGCAAAAGCATCTGCTAACCCCATAGAATAGTCATTGGTATTGTCAAATAAAATAGCAGCTGTCTTCTTGCCAAGATTATCGGCAGCAAACTTACCCATAATCAAACCTTGGTAAGAGTCATAGAAGCAAACACGAGTAACATAATCGCTTAAGGAAGTAATTTTATCACCAGTAGCTGTTGGAGAAACTATAGGCACTTTCTTCTGTCCGGCAATGTCTGCAGCTACAGTAGTAGGACCAGTGGTTACTGGCCCAATAATAGCCACCACTTTGTCTTGATCTATGAGTTTATTCATAATAGTAAGGGTTTCTGAGGTATCTCCCCGGTTATCTTGAATTAGCAATTCTATTTTGTAACCATCTAAAATGCCACCAGCAGCATTGATTTCATCTATGGCAATTACGGCACCATTTTTAGCGTTAATTCCATAGGCTGCAGCGCCTCCAGTTAAAGGACCAATAAAGCCAATCTTAACTACCTTACCATTTGTATTTGCTTGCTTGCTCTTGCCAGCAAAAAAAGCAAAATAGACAACAACAGTAAGAACCAAAACAGCAACAATCGCAACTACAAGTCCCTTTTTCTTCATTTAATGCTGTCCTCCTATCAATTGTTTCTCTCTAATTCTACAAGCCTAGCAGTTTCCCTGCTATTTAGACATATTCTAGCAGATTTTTTTGAAAAAAGGTAAGAAAAAACACCATGTACCGTGTATACATTGCGTTATTCGTCACCATCGCATGAGTATGCTTTTTGCTTTTGCAGAAAGTACTATTAGCTTTAATCTATTTAAGTAAGTATTGGCATGAATTAGAAGTACTTTTTAGCTAACACCAAGTGTATGATAATTGATTGAGAAAGTTTATCTATACTATGATAGTCAGAACTACTTTAACACTAAAATCACTCTTATTAACCAATTATCTACCTCTTCTCTTATCTTCCTCAAAATAGCCAAAAAAGGCTACAGACTAATAAGATTCACTGTCTGAAACCTTTTTACCCAATTATTGCGGTAAGATTTATTAGTTTACTTAATACTTAACCTCTACTAAAAAGCCTGCCAACCAAACAGCAACCTTATAACTTAGGTTTTATTTTATAGAATACATGATCTTACTACTAGGAGTCAAGAGAAATAATGCAAAACGTAATATTTTTTTGCCTATTAGGTCTATTCCATTTTTTTACTAGCCAAAAATGAAGGAATAGCAAAAAACAGGTCCTAAAAAACTCCCAATAAATGAATTTTCCCTAGATTTAAACCGTTTTAATCAGCTACTATTGCGAAATGACTTGGTATTTAAATTAAACTAAATTACCAGATAAAAAGCAAGGTTAGCTAGCTTTAATAACTAGCCAACCCTACTATTTGCACCGCTTTTTCTTTAGTAAGATGGATAACTTCTTTGATGTGTGTCATGTTACCTAACTTATCGAAAACAACCTGTACAACAGGCTCTGGTTGTTTTTCTGCTCCACTTGCAATCACAATCCCTATTTGGCCATCGCTTAATCTTACTGCAGCACCAACTGGGTATGGTACAAAGTTAGACAGGAAAGCTTCCACTACTTTAGCATCAAAATAAAGGCCGCTCATAGTTTCAATTGCTTTAATCGCTTTATATGGAGTTACCCCTTTTCTATACACTCGATTGGAAGACATCGCATCAAAAGAGTCTGCAACCATAGCGATTTTAGCATTTAAAGTAATCTGGTTATACTTTAACCCCAAAGGATAGCCAGTACCATTTATTCTTTCATGATGCTCTTTGATTACCGATAAGGTGTTTATAGATAATTTATGTTTTTCTAGTAGCTTATAACCATTTTCTGGGTGCTTTTTGATTTGTTCCCATTCAGAGGTATTTAGTTTTTCTGGTTTGTTAATTAATGAACGTGGTAAAAGCATTTTACCGACATCATGAAGGAGGGCACCTACGCCTAAGTCAACCATCTCGCTGCGTTTTAATCCTAAAGTTAGACCAATTAGAATACTCAACACCGCTACATTGAAACTGTGTTCACTAGTGTAATTATCGAAGTTTTTAATTTCGGATAAAAAAATTGCTATCGGTTCTCTAGTTATAATATCTTCGATTAATTCTGCGATCTTCTCTCTTAAAATACCTGTACAAACACTTTTCTGATTAGTAATATCATCAAGGGCTTTTGATGTTTCTTTAATTATCTCTTCTTTCCCGAAAGGGAAAAGAAAACGATCATCGCTTTCATTATCGACTATATAAACAGCAAAAAGTCCAATTTCTTTTAACCGGTCGATGTACCTTTTTTTTAGAGGCATTCCCTGGTATAGAAGCACGCGCCCATTATAATCAAAGACATCTCTAGCTAAAATCATGCCTTCAGCTAATTGCTGGACTCGTACTAGTTGCATTGACCCTGCCTCCTTCCCAAAAACATTGCTAACAATGAATTAAAATAAAGCACCTTGTTTATAAGTTAATCTAGTTAGGAAGCTTTTTCTGTGTACTGGAGACATTCCCAGAGTTTCTAAAGCTTTTATATGTTCTTTTGTTCCATAACCCTTGTGTTCCGCGAAACCATAACCAGGATATTCCTGGTCTAATTTTTCCATAATACAATCTCTTGTCTCTTTAGCTATAATCGATGCAGCAGCAATTGAGAGTGATTTAGCGTCTCCTTGCACAACCGCAACATGGCGTGGCCCTAAGAGAGGTACAGGTAACCCATCTACTAATAAAAGAAAATTTGGTTGGGCTAAATTTTCAGTAGCTTGTTGCATTGCCTGATGAGTCGCTACTAATATATTAATCTCGTCGATAGTAGGAGCATCAATTATTCCGACACCAATATCTAAAGCATTTTCTTTAATTAATTTAAAAAGTTTTTGTCTCTCGGAGCGACTTAACTTTTTAGAATCATTAATCCCTTTCGCCCAACTAATATTACTTAGATCGAGCCTTACAGCCGCAGCTACTACAGGTCCAGCTAAAGGTCCACGACCTGCTTCATCTATGCCGACTAATTCTAAAGAAAAACTTCTATCAAAGTTTGCTAGTTCCTTTAGATACTTACGTTTTAGTTCAAAAGACTCTCGTTTGTGTAAATAAGTCAGGAGCATTTTTTGGGTTCCTACACGCTCATCTTCTTTTAATAGTTTGATAAGCTTTGGTGGAAACTCTTCTTGGTTGACTAAATCTTCCAATAAGGTTTTTATCTGAGTTAAACTTAGTTCGTGAGGATCAAGCAAACTTATTAGCTCCTCTCTACTAATGTTTCTGGTATTTCTAAAGACAGACGACCAAGATGACCTTCTCTAAAATCTCTTAAAAGAATTAGTGCTGCCTTAGATGTTTCGACATAGCCACCACTTCTTAAACAACCTCTTTTACGGCCAATCTCCTCTAATAAGGCTAAAGGGTCATCTATATTACTAATTTTATATCGTTCACTTAAGGTTTGAGGTTTATTTTCTAGAAGCCATTTGAGAAAATGAAGGGCAGCAAGTTCTTCATCGTAAAGCTTCTCTTCTATGGCATTTATTAAAGCAAGAAAAAGACCTGTATTACCTATAACAGCTTCTGGTACCATCACCCCAGGAGTATCTAATAATTGCCATCCATTAGGTAATGATATCCATTGCTTACCCCGGGTTACACCTGGTTTCTCACCGGTTTTTGCCTTCGACGATCTTGATAAAGCATTAATAATTGTGGACTTACCCACATTAGGCATACCTAAAATAAGGGCTCTGTATGGTCTTAAGCCTTTCTCTCTTTGTAACCAATCTGCTTTTAACTTCTGACCAATCTGGTCTAATTTTTTTTGCAAGATCTTAATAGATTGCGTTTCCTTACCTGAAAAAACTATTGCTTCTGGAAAAAGAGCTTGCCATTTTTGGGTGACAGCATCATCAGCTAAATCAGCTTTATTAAGTACAATAATTCTTTTTTTATGTTCACCTAACGAACTTAAAGTAGGATTAGCACTTGCTAGAGGAGCTCTTGCATCTCGAACTTCAATGATTAAATCTACTAAGCTTAGATTTTCTTTAATATTTCGTTTGGCTTTAGCCATATGACCAGGGTACCATTGTATTTTAAAATCAGGTAGCATAATCTCACCTCACTATTTGGAAAAGTGTATAAAAAAGGGACTGTTTTTGGCAGTCCCCTATTTTTAGATGCGCTCTTTAATTCTGGCGGCTTTACCTTGACGTTCACGCAAGTAGTAAAGTTTGGCACGACGTACTTTACCTTTACGAGTAACTTCAATATTAGCAATCTTTGGGCTGTGAACTGGGAAAGTTCTTTCGACGCCAACACCATTAGAGAGCTTACGAACTGTAAATGTCTCTTTAATGCCACTGCCTTGACGTTTAATGACAACCCCTTGGAAAGCTTGGATACGCTCTTTGCCACCTTCGACGACTTTGTAACCAACATTTACTGTGTCGCCAGGACGAAACTCGGGAATATCGTTCTTCACATATTGTTGTTCAACTAGTTTAATCAGGTCCATTGCGGTACCCCCTCTCTTAGGATGTTCATGTCGTCCTCGACAGCGGACCATCCGCATTAACAACCTTAATTATAACATTTTCTTTTTTTAGTGGCAAGCTATTTCAATAGGTCGGGACGGCGGTTTTTAGTCCTTTCTAAGGACTGATTTCTTCGCCATAAAGCAATCTCTTTATGGTTACCACTAAGTAATACCTCTGGTACTTCTAAACCCTGAAAAACTCGGGGTCTGGTATATTGGGGATATTCTAAAAGATCTTCAGTGAAAGATTCTTCTTCGGCCGAATACTCATCACCTAATACTCCAGGAAGTAGTCTTGCCACTGCGTCTGTAACTGCCATAGCAGCAATCTCTCCACCTGTTAGCACAAAGTCACCCAAAGATATCTCTAGTTCAGCTAATAATATCCGTGAGCGTTCATCAAATCCCTCATAATGGCCACACACCAAGATTAACTGGTCCAATTTGGTTAATCCTTGGACTAAATTTTGCTTGAGAGGTTGCCCCTGAGGTGTAAGAAAAGCTGTTTTCCTGATAGCCTCTCTTTGAAAAGTGACTGGTATTGATTTTACAGAGTTAACTGCTTCATATAATGGTTCCGGTTTTAACACCATACCAGAACCACCACCATAAGGAGTATCGTCAACAGTGCGGTGCCTATCATAGGTGTAATCCCTTAAGTTGTGCAAAACAATCTGGACTAAGCCTTGTCTTTGAGCTCTACCCAAAATACTCTGGGAGAAGACAGGACCAAACATCTCTGGAAATAAAGTAATAATATCAATTCTCATTCTTCCCACAAACCTTCTGGTAGGTCTACCTGCATGACACCTGTTTCTAAATTGATAGCTAGAACAAAGGCTTTCACTGCAGGAATGTAAAACTCCACTTTTGCTGGAGCACTTTCCTCAGGGGTAACTAAGTACAAATCTTGGGCTCCTTCGATAACATCCTTTATCTTACCCAATAGGCCCCACTTTTTGTCTTCAACCTTAAGGCCAATCAGATCAAAGATATAAAAACAGTCCTCAGGAAGTTCATAGAGTTCTTCTCTGGTAACAAAGAGCTCCTGACCAACTAAGGCCTCAGCTTGATTACGGTCATCTATACCATCTAAATTGAGAATTATAACATTTTTGTGATCACGAACATTAAGAATTTTGTATTCTCTCTTTGTCAGGTCATTACCAACAATAACTTTTTCCATTTGTAAAAATCTCTCAGGAAAACTAGTTTGAGGATAAACCTTTAGCTCACCTTTGATCCCTTGCGCACCGACTATTTTACCAATGGTGTAGAGTTCCATACATGACCTCCAAAAAAACAGGAGCTTCTAAAGGCTCCTGCTTCTTAGACAATATCTAGTGATACTCTCTTCTGTTCTTTATTAGCTGCGGCCTTTAAGACAATTCGCAGGGCTTTAGCTATTCTTCCCTGTTTACCGATAACTTTACCCATATCAGTTTCGGCTACATTTAGTTCGTAACGAAGTTCATTAGCTTCGACGATCTCTTTAACCACAACTTGATCTGGATTGTCAACAAGGCTCTTAGCTAGAATTTCCACAAGCTCTTTCATTGCTTCAGACCTCCTTAGTTATTGGCGTCTGAGCCTTCTGTAGAGTCATTCTTGGAGGCAGCAAGCTTGGTTAATACTCCAGCTTGAGAAAGAAGGTTTTTAGCTGTAGTTGAAGGTTGAGCACCTTTCTTTAACCAATCTAGAGCCTTCTCTTCATCAATCTTGACTTCAGCTGGCTGAGTTACTGGATTATAATAACCAAGAATATCAATAAAGCGGCCGTCTCTAGGAGTACGGGAATCCGCTACAACCAGACGATAGAATGGCTGTTTTTTCTTACCCATACGACGTAATCTGATCTTAACACTCATCTCTAGTTCACCTCCTCACACTTAATTAAAGAATGGCATTTTAAATTTTTTCTTACCTTTTTGGCTCAGACCACCAAATTGTTTCATTACCTTTTTGGTCTCACCAAATTGTTTTAACAATCTATTGACATCCTGTACCCTTGCACCAGAACCGTTAGCAATCCGCTTTTTACGGGAGGCGTCGATAAGATCAGGTTGCCTTCTCTCTTTAGGAGTCATTGAATTTATAATAGCTTCGAGCTGTTTCATCTCTTTTTCAGCAGCGCTGAAATCAGCTTGGCCTTTCATCTTGTTCATTCCAGGTACCATGTCCATAAGTTGATTTAAAGGCCCCATTTTCTTCATCTGCTGCATCTGTTCATAAAAGTCTTCCAGATTAAAATCATCTGTAGTAAGTTTTTGAACTAGTTGGGCAGCTTCTTTCTCATCAATAGCTTGTTGGGCTTTTTCTAAAATAGTACCTAAATCGCCCATACCAAGGATTCTCGAAGCCATTCTATCCGGATGAAATATTTCTAACGCATCTAACTTCTCACCAAAGGCGGCAAATTTAATTGGTTTACCTACTACCTCGCGGATAGAAAGTGCTGCACCACCACGGGCATCGCCATCCATTTTGGTCAGAATAATGCCTGAAATGTCTAGTCTTTCATTAAAACTAGCTGCTACATTGACTGCATCTTGGCCAGTCATAGCATCAGCTACAAAAAGAATTTCTTGCGGTTTGAAACTAGTTTTTAGATCTACTAGTTCTTGCATTAATTCTTCATCAACATGGAGTCTACCAGCTGTATCAATAATGATGACATCAAAGCCATTCTGGTTAGCATATTTAATACCAGCTTGGGCAATCGAAACAGGTTTCTGTCCTTCTTGGCTAAACACATTAACGCCTATTTGATTTCCTACAACCTGTAGTTGTTTAACAGCAGCAGGACGATATACATCGCAAGCAACTAATAATGGTCTACGTCCCTTTTCTTTAATGGTACGGGCTAATTTACCTGCTGTTGTGGTTTTACCTGCACCCTGTAGACCGACCATCATGATAATAGAAGGACTATAAGATAGATTTAATTGGGCTGCCGAGCCACCCATAAGACTGGTTAATTCGTCATAGACAATTTTAACAACCTGCTGAGCCGGTGTTAGGCTTTTTAGAACCTCTTCACCTATCGCCCGGTTTTTAACTCGTTCTGTGAACGATTTGACAACCTTGTGGTTAACGTCAGCTTCTAACAGCGCTAAGCGTACTTCCTTTAAAGCTAACTCCACTTCTTTTTCGGTCAGTTTACCACGACGTTTAAGGTTATTAAAAGTGTTTTGCAGCTTATCAGCAAGATTCTCAAATATCACCGGTCTCAATCCTTTCCAGTTCAGCTACTAGAGCACGGACCTCTTTTTCGAGAGGATTTCCTTTTACTAAAGATAAAAGGTCAGCATAACGCTTTTCTCTCTCTTCGTATTTTTGGAGAAGCCCCAGCTTGCTTTCATACTCCTCAAGAAGTTTCTCTGTCCTTTTGAGAAGATCGTAGACTGCCTGCCTACTACTACCAAACTTCTCGGCAGTTTCAGCAAGTGAGAGATCGGCTTCATAATAAAGCTGTATACACCGTCTTTGTTTGGGCGTTAGTAATGGACCATAAAAATCGTGAAGAAGGCCCATGCGCACAGTTTTAATAATCTCCATGAGCATCTCTTCCTTTGCTAGTATAGAGTATGAAACAAACTCTGTCAAGCTTTTTCACTTGACAGCTAATTAGCTAAATAAAGCCTCAACAAAGTCATCGGGATTAAAGTTTTGCATGTCATCAATTCCTTCACCAACACCAACTAGTTTAACTGGAATCCCTAGTTCTCTCTTGATTGCTATTACAATACCACCTTTAGCAGTACCATCTAATTTGGTAAGGACAATACCACTAACTTCGGTAGCTTCTTTGAAAACTTTAGCTTGGCTTAAGCCGTTTTGGCCTGTTGTTGCATCCATCACCAGCAAAACATCGTGTGGCGCGTCAGGCATTTCTCTACTAATAACTCTTTTTATCTTTTTCAATTCTTCCATTAAGTTACTTTTAGTGTGGAGTCTACCAGCAGTATCGATTATCAAGACATCGGCTTTACGATTTCTCGCTGCTTGCACAGCATCATAAGCTACAGCGGCTGGATCAGAACCTTCTTCATGACGAATTAGCTGTGCTTTAGAACGTTCTGCCCAAATAGCTAATTGTTCAGCAGCTGCAGCTCTAAAGGTATCTCCAGCAGCTAGAACTACTTTTTTGCCTTCAGCTGTAAAACGAGCAGCTAATTTACCTATAGTGGTAGTTTTTCCTACACCATTAACACCCACAACCATAATAACCCAAGGTGTAGTTGCTGGTGGCTCTAATTCAGTTTTTTCACCAATAACTTTGCGAATCTCTTCTTGCAAAATCTTCTCAACCTGAGAACCTTCTTGAACTTTTTCTTGACGGCAACGCTCTCTAACATTCTCCATTATTTCCATTGTACTAGTAACACCAATATCTGCACCTATTAATATCTCTTCTAGTTCCTCAAAAAGCTCTTCTGAGATCTTTTTGCCACTAAGAACGCTTTTAATCTGTTTAACCAGATTATCTCTGGTTTTTGTTAAACCACTAACTAGTTTATCAAAGAATCCCATTTATTTTCACCTCAAAAATATTCCTTATTATTCTGTAGCAATCGCTGCTTGCTCATCCTCGAGACGTAGGGTAAGAATCTTGCTTACACCCTTTTCTTCCATGGCTACACCATAGAGAAGGTGAGCTGACTCCATACTGCGACGTCTATGGGTTATAAGAATGATCTGCGAAGTCTTGGCCTTCTCTTTAATGAGGTAGCCGTAACGCTCTAAATTGGCCTCATCTAAAGGTGCATCTATCTCGTCTAATAGGTAAAATGGCACTTGGCGAACACAAAGCACAGCAAAGATGAGAGCAATTGCCGTTAAGGCTTTCTCTCCTCCACTTAAAAGTACAATATTCTGTAATTTTTTCCCTGGAGGTTGTGCTTTAATATCAACACCTGCTTCAAGAAGATCGCCTTCTTCTAAGACGAGGGTAGCCTCTCCTCCCCCAAAAAGTACTTTATATAGCTTTTCAAATTCTGCTTTAATCTCTTGAAATGCTTCTTGAAAGCGTTCTCTGCTTGCTTTATCTAATTTTGCTAACACCTCTAAAAGATCCGTTTTGGCCTCAACAAGATCGTTAATTTGGGTAGAGAGGAAACTATAACGCTCCGAAACTTCCTTAAATTCATCAATAGCGCCTACATTTACAGCACCTAGTTCTACAATATCTCTATCTAATTTCTTACAAAAACTATTTAATTTATGTCTTTCTTCACTTGGCAAAGCTATATTAGGGGAAAGACTTTCTAAGTTTATACCTAGCTCCTCAGCCTTATTCACAATTGCTTCTTTTTGCCCTTCTAACCTGGCTAGTTCTGTGCTAGCGTCTCTTAAATCACTCTCGGACCTAGATACAATTGGTCGCATCTTTTTAATTTCTACTTCACAGTCTTCTAACCGTTGTAAAAGTGATGCCTTTTCTTCTTTATTTTGAGTTAAGCTTTGCCTTAAAAATTCGCTTTTTAGTAACGTCACTTGCCAAGCTTGATTCTTTTGTAACGTTTGCAAGCGTTCTTTGGTCTCTTCAAGAAATAGTCCTCTTAAATCGGCAAAAGTCTCGTCATTTTCTATCTTGATCTTAGCCAGTTCAGCTTCGAGAACCTGCCTTTCCTTTACAGCATAATTTACTCTTTCTAAAGCTCTGGTTTCCCTGTCCTTGAGAGCTTGGTATTCTTCGCGGAGTTTAGTTTCATCTGTCCATTCAATCTCTGTTAAATTTTTTAACTGCTCTCTTGTAGTAGCTTCTTCTGTTATTAAGATAGCATTTTCGTTATCTAGAGTAGTTAGTTGAATTTGGTATGACTTTAGTTGTTCTTCGCTTTCATTAATATCTTTTCTAAAAGTCTCAATCTCTAAGGAGAGGCCCTCTACCAGAGATTGAATAGGCTTTATTTGTGCACTAAGAGTCTCTGTATGCAGAATTTCTGCTTGCAACTCTTCTTTAATTGTAGCTAGTTGATATTGCTTTTCTTTAAATTCATTTAGCTTGCCTTCTAATGCTTTTTTGCCTTGTGTCAGTTGAATACCTTCAGCTTCGCATTCTTTTTGTAATTGCTCAATTAGGGCTTGTCTTTTTAAAAGTCCAACTCTTTCTTCTTTCTCTTCACCGCCAGTCATTGTCCCACCGCTATTAATGACTTCTCCGTCTAAGGTAACAATACGATAACGACTTTTACAGTTATGGGCAAGAGCCCTAGCACTAGCTAGATTATCTGTAACAAAGGTTCTGCCTCCTAAAAAGTCTGCCAAAACCTGGAGATTCTGATCACAATCTAAATAATCAGTTAAGAGCCCTAGCACTCCAGGAAGTGAAAGAAGATGCCTGTCATCTTTAGGTAATACTCTTGCCTCTAAAAGGTTTAAGGGGTAAAAAGTAGCTTTCCCTAAACGCTTTTCTTTAAGGTAAGTAATCGCTTTTTCAGCAGCTACATCGGTTGTGGTTACCAAACCCTGTAATTGACCACCTAAGACTGCCTCCACTGCTTTAGTGAACTGATCAGAAACTTTAATTAGTCTAGCTACAGGGCCCAATATGCCAGGCAGGGAGGCTTTTAATACTGCTCGCACTCCACCTTGATATCCTGAGTATTCAGCTTCGGTAGCTTGTAAAGCTTTTAGTCTAGCACTCTTTTCCCTGTAAACATCTTCTAAAACATTAAATTCATGTTGCTCTGTTTTTAGTTCTATTTCTCTTAACTTGATCAATTCTGTAAGATTATCGATCTGAGTTAAGATTTCTGCACCTTTTTGCTTAGATTGTTCTTTAGCTACTTCGAGCTTGTTAATTAGACCTTTTTTTGCTGAACTTTCATCCAGTTTCAGACCAAGTGTTTCCTTACTTCTTTCGATATTTAGTAATAATAATTCAATTTCTCGATTTAACCTAGCTTTTTCATTGCGTTTTTCTGCTAACTGGTGGCTTTTTTCAAACAATAAATCTTTTAAGTCTTCAATACCTTGTTGGGTCTTTTTCTGTTCGGCTAAATAGTTATTTAACTCCTGTTGTTTTTGCTGTAATGAGGCTTTTATTTCAGCTAGTTCTTTTTTTAAATTAATCTCCTGATCGAGAGCGCTTTGGTTTATGTTTTCTTTTTCTGTGATCTGCACATTTCTCTCTTTGATTAGGTTTCTAGCCATCTCTATTTTGTCTTTTAAACTTTCTCGTTTCTCTTTAATAACACGTAGATCAGCGTTTATATTTTGTAACTCTTGTTCTCTTTGGTAAAGCTTGTTTTGCTTTACCATCATCTTTTCATCAAGTTCTCTTAATTCTTCTTTAAGAGTAATCTCAGAACTCTCTAAACGATTCAGCTTAGCCCCATGTGCAATCAATTCGTTTTCATAGTCTTCTTTACGGCTATTAGCTAAATCAATACTCTGAAAGAGTTCCCATGCTTCAGCCATAACTAGGTTCTCTCGCGCCTTATTTAGCTTGGCTGTTAAGTCTAAATAGATCTTCGCTTTATCTTTAGCCTCTTTCAAAGGCTCGATCCTTTTTTCTAACTCGCTTGCTATATCAGTTGCTCTTGCCAGATCAATCTCTGTTCTCTCTAACTTGCGCAAAGTTTCGTCTTTTTTGGCTTTATATTTATTAATACCAGCTGCTTCATCAAAAAGTAATCTTCTATCTTTGGGTTTAGCTTCTATAATCGACTCAACTTGCCCTTGCCCAACCATAGCAAAGGAGTTTTTCCCTAGGCCAGTATCAAGAAAAAGATCTTGTATATCTTTTAAACGGCAACGTGCTTTGTTAATATAGTATTCGCTTTCTCCTGAACGATAAGCCTTTCTCGTGATCAATATTTCGTTAAACTCTGTAGGTAATAGTCCATCAGAGTTATCGAAAGTGAGAGAAACCTGAGCAAATCCTAACTTGCGTCTTAAGGCACTACCGTTAAAGATCAAGTCTTCTACTCTCTCACCTCTTAGTTCACGAGCAGATTGTTCGCCTAAAACCCAGCGTATGGCATCGACTATATTGCTTTTGCCACTACCATTTGGTCCAACAATAGCAGTTATACCTTGAGGGAATTCGATTACTGTTTTGTCAGCAAATGATTTAAATCCATATATCTCAAGTTTTTTTAAACGCATGTTATCCCCCCAAGACAATATCCTGACGTATTTCGTCGAAGAGACGCCAGTATTCTTCATAGGCTTTACGCCCTTTATTCGTTAATGTATATGTTGTATGTGGTATACGATCACGAAAAGTTTTTATAACTTCTAAATAACGAGATTGTTCTAATTTTTTAATGTGACTAGCTAAGTTGCCTCTAGTCAATGTAAATTCTTGTAGTAATCCATTAAAATCTGCATACTCCTTCTCATAGAGGCAAGCCATAATCGCTAATCGCACAGGTTCATGAATAACACGATTAATCTTGATAATTTTACCAGCTTCGTGCATGCTCTAACCTCCTAGAAGGAACCGGGTATTATTGCTTAAGTTTGCCCTACAAACTCTTCGCCATAGGAACTATTTTTCCTGCTGCCTAAGGTTTTGCAATTCATTAACTTTATTAGCATTAACCTAAAAAAAGCTGTTAGCTATAGCTAACAGCTTTTTTACTTATTTTTGAAAAAGAGTGTAGGGGAGCCTATAATAAAGGTCTTCTCTTTTCCTGCGTTTCTTACCACAGGCTTGAGCTACTGACCCATTTTCTACTAAAATCTTATTCAATTTACGTTTGAGCCTGGTACGAGCATTATCGATAACTTTAGCCTCCACTCCTAATTCTTTTTCAATTTCTGCTGTGGAATAACCCTCAGTTAATAAAACACTAACTGCAAATTCCAACATCGAACATTGTTCTGACAAAACTTTATAAAAAGCATAATTCCCATGGTTTCTTTCTAGTCTTTCCCAGGGATCTCCGTCTTCAGCTTCAATGACATCTAAAAGCGACCTAGTTTCATCCATATTAATTTGATTATTTAAAGATATAGCTTCATTTAGAGTTTTATTACCAGCCTTGGTACTTTGTTTTACCGAGTTAAGGACTTTTCTTAGAATGCAGATGTAAGCAAAAGAACTGAACTTAATCCCATATTTTTCATCGTATTGAAGTAATGCTGCGTATAATCCCATTAATCCTTCCTGCAACAAATCTTCTCTTTCGACAACACTAAAGCGATAACGGGAAACTATGTGTCTAACCATGGGTAAATATCGTTTAAGCATTATCTCCAGCGCTTCCTCATTACGATTTCGGCAAAGAATAATTAACTCATGCTCACTAAGATGCAAATTATCTGGCATAGTTTTCCCCCCGTTTTTCTTGCTTGTCTACTAATACTTATGGGAGGAAGTCTGAATTTATGCCAAAAAAGAGGGACTGCCTTAATGGCAGTCCAGTAAATTCATTCCCAGGTGATTTTTTTATCTGGGCTCAACAATGAATTTGATTGCTGTGCGCTCTTCGCCGTCGATTTCGATCTCTGCAAATGCAGGGATGCAAACCAGATCAATACCATTAGGAGCTACGAAACCTCTAGCAATTGCAATAGCCTTTACAGCTTGATTAACTGCCCCCGCACCCACTGCTTGCAATTCAGCAGTACCTTTATCTCTTAAAACAGCAGCTAAAGCACCAGCAACAGATTTAGGGGTGGAATTTGTAGAAACTTTAAGTACTTCCATAGCCTAACCTCCTTCTGTGATTTGACAGCAAAAGAGCAACTACGGTACGGCAAACTCGTTTTTACTTTGGCTGTTCACCTAATCTATATTATTCCCTTACCCACAAAAAATTCCTTCTAATCATTTAAATAAGATCATGTTTTACATGTTTTGTGTATCCGAAACATCAATTTGTATACATTTCGTGTAAAGGATTTGTCTCGTAATCTCTCATATACAGTTAAGGATACTAATTTATAGTTTTTGGAGGGAGGGGCAATTGATTGAGTAATTATGGTAACCAAGTCATTACCGAGATGGCTCGTTACTTAAGAGAAAACCCCTCAGCTACTGTTAATCATCTTGCCGAACATATGGGATGGGCCGAAAATCGTTCTGTGTATTATTGGCTACATCAAGCCGGCTTTAAGGGAATAAGGGATTTTAGAAAAGCTGCTTTAGGCCGTACTATTGCTCTTACCGATGAAGATATTTTACGCGATAGTCCTGTTAAAGCTTATTTACCTGTTGTTAACCGCATCACCTCTCCTAAGCATTATGAATATGCAAATGAAGATTTTTTATGCTTGATAAAAACATCTCCCCTTGCCTTTGCTTATATTATAAACGAAAAGTGTTGGGAACCATTATTACAATATGGTGATATTCTCGTTGTTGATCCAGAAATTAAACCAGAAGAACAAGATTTCTTTTTAGTCTGGGTACGTGGTAAAGGAGCCATTATCTTAAAAAAATTAGGCGAAGACTATTATGCTCTTGACCCTTACGCTCAAGAGATATTACGAAGTTCTTCTTACTTTTTTATAGGCTCTGTGCTTTTACTATATAGACTACGTAGCAAATCTTAAAACTCAATATTCTTATATAAGTAGGAAAGCCCTGGTTACTCAGAAACAACTGATTAACCAGGGCTTTTTTAGATTATTGTGTCTAAATGTAGCTTTTGCCAAGCTTCTTTAGCAGCATGTTGCTCTGCTTCTTTTTTGCTATTACCATCGGCTACACCCCATACAGTACCATTAAATGATACTTCTACCACAAATTCCTTGGCATGAGCTGGCCCACGTTCTTCTATAACGGAATAATTAGGAACAATGTGGTATTCACTTTGTGTATATTCTTGTAACGCTGTTTTATAATCTGGTTTAAGTTTACCTTTAATAGCTTGATTAATGTAATACCGAATGTGCTGCTCTAATAGTTTTTGTACAGCATTATAGCCCTGATCTAAATATAAAGCCCCTATTAAAGCTTCCATACAATCCGCTAGGAGAGCATCACTGTGTTTTAGTGCAGTTTTTTGCATACCTTTACCGAGAAGTAAAAAACTCTGTAACCCGAGCTTTCTAGCTACTTCGGCTAAGGTCAGTTCACAGACTACTGCAGCTCGCCATTTTGTCATATCTCCCTCTTTAGCTTCCTGAAAGCTATTAATAAGATACTCGCTGACAATTAAATCGAGGACTGCATCACCTAAGAACTCTAGTCGCTCATTACTTTCGCCTTCTTCAGGTTTTTCATAGGAATATGAACTATGCACAAAAGCTCGATGTATTAGCTCAAGGTTACCTACGGGAATACCGCGGGCTTTAAACCACTCATAAATATTAGCGTAACTATGCTCCACTATTCAAACCTCCGCAATGCTAAAACTGCATTATGTCCACCAAAACCAAAGCTATTAGTTAATGCTGCTTCTATTTTACTCTTTCTGGCTTGATTAGGAACATAATCTAAGTCACATTCTGGATCTGGCACTTCATAGTTAATTGTTGGTGGAATTATCTGATGAACCAAGGTAAGTGCCGTGATTATAGCTTCAATTGCACCTGCTGCACCTAATAGATGACCTGTCATCGATTTAGTCGAGCTGACCAATACATCAGAACCAAGAACACTTTTAATCGCTTTAGTCTCGTTTAAATCGTTATAGTAGGTAGATGTACCATGAGCGTTAATATATTGGATATCACTTGGTTGTAATTTTGCATCCGCTAAAGCCTTTTTCATGGCCCTAGCAGCACCTTCTCCTTCGGGAGCTGGTGAAGTTACATGATAAGCATCGGCTGTTGAACCAAAACCAACTAGTTCAGCGTAAATTTTTGCTCCACGATTAAGAGCATGTTCCAGTTCTTCTAGGATTAGAACTCCCGCGCCTTCTCCCATCACAAAACCATCTCGATTTAATTCAAAAGGACGGGAAGCTTTCTCTGGCTCATCATTACGTGTGCTAAGTGCTCTAGCTGACGAAAAACCAGCTATAGATAGCGGAGTAATAGCTGCTTCTGTACCACCTGCAATCATAATATTAGCATCGCCCCAACTAATAGTTTTAAATGCATCGCCAATAGAGTGAGTCGATGAGGCGCAAGCTGTTACTGTTGCTTGGTTAGGACCTTTAGCCCCCAACGTAATTGAGACTTGTCCAGCAGCCATATCTGCAATCATCATCGGTACCATAAATGGACTGACACGAGAGGGGCCTCTTTCTGACAAAACTTTAGCTTGTTCCTCCACAGTGCCAATACCACCTACACCAGAGCCAATATAAACACCAATCTCTTCAGCATTATCTTTATCTATAATGAGAGAAGCATCGTCTACTGCCATTCTCGCTGCAGCTACCGCTAGCTGCACAAAACGATCAGTGCACCGTACTTCCTTTTTTCCCAAGTAATTTTCTGGATCAAAACCTTTAACTTCTGCAGCAATTTTTACAGCAAAATCGCTAGTATCAAAGTGGGTTATTGGAGCTACACCACTAACGCCCTTCAACAAATTGTCCCATAGTTCAGGCACTGTAAGTCCAAGAGGAGTTACCGCACCTAAACCTGTTATTACAACTCTTCTATGCAAATCTTTTCCTCCTCGAAATAGGGGAGGCCTGAGCCTCCCCTTACAGTGAGGTTACTATTAGTTCTTATTCTTTTCAATATAAGCAACTGCATCGCCAATGCTTTTAATTTTATCAGCATCATCATCTGAGATAGTTAAATCGAACTCTTCTTCTAGTTCCATAACTAATTCAACAACATCTAAGGAGTCAGCACCAAGATCTTCGAAGGTGGTCTCTGGTGTGAGCTCGTCTCCTTCAACACTGAGCTTTTTAGCAACTAGAGCTGCGACTTTTTCAAAAATGTCCATTATTATCTCACCTCCTTAACCAGATAAATTACATTGTTAGGCCACCATCAACACTTATTACCTGACCAGTAATATATTTATTAGTATCGGCAGCCAAAAAGGCAACCATTTTGGCAACATCGGCTGGTTGACCAAGTTTGCCTAATGGTATCATTTTCAATATTTCTGCTTTAATTTTTTCAGGAATAGTCTCTATCATTTGAGTATCAATGAACCCAGGAGCAACAGCATTACATAGTATGCCTACGGCAGCTCCTTCTTTAGCAATAGTTTTGGTAAAACCTATTATTCCTGCTTTAGCAGCTGCATAATTAGCCTGTCCACTATTGCCCGTTAACCCAACTACAGAGGCAATATTTACTATGCGACCAAAACGGTTTTTAAACATAGAACGATATACAGATTTAGTACAATTAAAGACGCCCTTTAAATTGACATTTATTACAGCATCCCAATTTTCTTCACTCATTCTCATCAAAAGGCCATCTCTAGTGATACCAGCATTATTAATTAAAATCTCAATTGTTCCCAAGTTCGACTCAATAGCTTTTACTCCTGCCTCAACCGCGGATAAATCTGCTACATTAGCAGAAACCCCATAAAATTGAGTATCAAATTGGGCTGATAATTTCTCCACTGTAGCGCTGACAGCCTCAGCATTAGAAGCCATAATAGCGACCTTGGCTCCGTTTTTAGCTAACTCTTCAGCAATCGCTAAACCAATACCTCTCGTCCCACCAGTAACCAGTGCTACTCTTCCTAGCATTCTCTCACCTCAACTTTTCTAGATCCTGTGGCTCTTCAATGTTCACTATCTCCAGGTTCTTATCAATCTTTTTAATTAAGCCACTTAATACTTTACCTGGACCAACTTCGATAAATCTCTGTACTCCCTGGTCTTTTAAATATTCTATCGTCTCTTGCCACCTAACTGGACTAACTAGCTGTTTGAGAAGGCTGCTTTTAATATCGCTAATTTCTCTAGCAGATTCATTACCTATAACTGGTATTTCCATCTTTCCCAGGTTTTCTTTCTCTATTTCTCCCGCTAACTTATCAACTGCATCTTGCATAAGCGCTGAATGAAAAGCACCAGAAACGTTAAGTAATACAGCCCTTCTAGCTCCTTTTTCTTTTGCTAACTCAATGGCTTTAGCTACTCCCTTTTCTGTACCCGAAATCACAATCTGTCCGGGACAATTAAGGTTGGCTGCTACTACATAATCCTCTATAGAGGTTAAAACCGAGTTCACTGTCTCCTCATCTAAGCCTAAGATCGCTGCCATTTTGCCCTCGCTAGCAGCTTCTTGCATGAATCTTCCCCTTAGCCTTAAGAGTTTAGCTGCTTGTGCCAAAGAAAAAACCCCACTAGCTGCTAAGGCAGAGTATTGCCCTAAACTAAAGCCAGCTAGATATTGAGGAGTAATATCTAATGTCTGATATATAGCCATTGAAACTGCCAAAATAGCTGGTTGGGTGAATTCTGTCCTAGATAATACCTCTTCTGGACCTTCACTAATTAGCTTTGCTAGATCCAGATTGGCTCCCTCAGAACATGCTTGCAATACCTTTTGTGCATTTTCATTTTCTCTAAAGAAAGCTTGCCCCATACCAACATATTGAGCTCCTTGGCCTGGAAAAACTATTGCTGTAATCAAGAAGCATACCTCCTAGTACTGCAAGATAAGCGACCCCCAGGTGAGTCCAGCTCCAAAACCTACTAAGAGAAGTTTGTCTCCTCTTTTTATTTTACCTTCGTCTCTGGCCTCCGCCCATGCTAAAGGGATAGATGCCGCTGAAGTATTTCCATATCGGTGAAGATTGACGATTACTTTCTGATGATCCATATTCAAAGAGCTGACAGCTGCGTCAATGATTCTAGTATTAGCTTGGTGAGGCAACAACCAATCGATATCTTCTACACCTAACCCTGCCATCTCTAAAGCTTTTTTACTGGTCTTCGGAATAATTCTAACAGCAAAACGAAATACCTCAGGACCATTCATCGCAACAAACTGTTTGTTATTGGCTAGACTAGAAGCAGTTAGCGGTTCTCTTGAACCACCACCGGGAACTTTTAAAGCCTCATGCCCTAGGCCATCTGCACCAAGATCCCAGCCTAAAAAACCACCTGTTTCTACATTACCTACTACTGCAGCTCCTGCTGCATCGCCGAACAAGACGCAAGTGCTTCGATCTTGCCAATTAACAAAACGGCTAATGGTTTCTGCACCGACAACTAATACTTTTTTAAAGCCACTTGCTACTAATGATTGGGCTACAGTTAAAGCATAAACAAACCCTGAACAACCAGCACCAAGATCAAAAGCAGCTGCATTTATTGCACCAATCTTACCCTGAATCAGACAAGCTGTGGAAGGGAAAAGGTAATCGGGCGAAAGAGTGGCTGTAATTATAGCATCAATGTCTTCTGGCAGAACTCCAGCGTCTTGCAAAGCTCTTTCTGCGGCTATAGCGCCTAAATCGGAAGAAGCTTCCTCTGGAGCCGCTAAATGTCTTTCATTAATACCTGTTCTGGTTACAATCCACTCGTTACTAGTCTCTACCATCTTCTCTAAATCATAATTGGTTAAAACACGCTTAGGTACATAAGCTCCTAACCCAAGTATACCTATGTGGGGAGCTTGCTTCATGAATCAGCCCTCTTTTCCAATGCTTGTGCTGTAGCCTCAACAATTTTTTGGCTATAAGCTTCGTTTGCTACTCGAATAGCATTAGCTATAGCTTTGGCATCTGAACTACCATGACTTATAATCGTAATTTTCTTTAAACCTAACAAAGGAGCGCCACCATACTCAGAGTAATCCAGTCTAGTTTTAACCTTCCGGAGATTATTCTTTACCAATAAAGCGCCTAACTTGCCTTGGAAATTTGCAAGCATAGCTTCTTTAATGATGGAAAATAACCCCTTAGCTAAACCTTCCGTATATTTAAGAACAATATTGCCAACAAAGCCATTGCAAACAATAACATCAGCAACCCCAGAGGTAATATCTCTACCTTCCACATTACCGATAAAATTCAAGTTACTTTGTTTAAGTATTTGATAGGCCTCAACAACCTCTGGTGTCCCTTTGATCTCCTCTTCACCAATGTTAAGTAAACTAACTTTGGGACTTGTAACACCAATTACTTTTTCCATATAGAGACTACCCATCAAAGCAAAATCAACTAAATTATTAGCTCCTGCTTCTGGGTTCGCACCACCATCTAGTACAAGGCTCATTCCCTTAATAGTAGGCATCGGGAAAGCAATAGCTGGTCTATTAATACCCTTAATACGTCCATAGATGAGTAAACTAGCTGCCATCGCCGCACCAGTACTACCAGCTGCTACTAAAGCTCCTGCTTTATCATCTGCAACTAGCTTAGCTGCTACTACTATAGAAGCATCCTTTTTCTGCCTAACTGCTTTAGCTGGATGTTCGTCGAAACCAATAGTCTCTGTAGCTGTGACAATCTCCATCTCTTCTCCAGCTTTAGCCAAAATCGGTCTGATCTTTTCGGGGTCTCCTACAAGGACAGTATCAATATTCCATAACTTTCGGGCAAGTAAAGCTCCTTCTACAGTAGCTTGTGGTGCTAGTTCTCCTCCCATTGCGTCTAAAGCGATCTTCATCACTAGACCTCCATTCCCTCAGCATTCAAAGCAAAAACAATAAACTCCCCACTAAAGATCTTCTCATCTTCAAAACGAGTTTCTACATCAATTATATAGCGATTAGTTTTTTTCTCTCGTACACGTGCTTTAGCTATCAGTCTCTCTCCAACTTTAACAGAACGATGGAAGCGAATATTTGCTGCTCCAGTTAAAGCTACCTCACTATCTACTAATGAAACTGCTAAAGAGTTGGCTTGAGCAAAGATAAAATGACCTCTAACAATACCTGTATTGCTTAATGCCATCTCTGAATTTGCTTCAAGAAGACTAATTGCATCATGGCCTAAATTAAGATCTAACAGTTCTCCAATTATTTCGCCACTTTTTAAAGAGCGAACTTGGGAATATGCTTTTTCAGCAAGGTTCTTGGTTCGTTGTCTTACTTCTGGTATACCTAACTCTAAACGATCAAGTCTAATGGTCTGAATTGATACCTTGAACTTTTCTGCTAAAATCTCATCTGTTAGAAAAGGGTCTTCTTTAATCTTTTCTAACAGACGAGATTGTCTCTCTTTTTTAGGTAATCGTGACATTCATTATCCCCCATTTCTTCCAGTATCATTACCACGTACTAATACCTAGTATTTATTATAGACCATATATTTAGCAGTGGCAAGTTTTTCTCATCTCTAAAATACTTATGTTTATATTATTTCTTCTTTTGAGGTACTTAGAATGAAGTAAGCGTACTAACTTTGGTTGCTAATGCTGAACTCAACGTAAATAACCCGTTATAACCAACAAAATCAATGGTCATAACGGGTTTTTCTTGATGTTATTCTTGTTTTAAATCATATTACATTGATTTTTTCTTACTTGCATATTAAGCCAAATCTACTTCTGACCTAAAAAGAAAAATTATGGTCTAGTAAATAAATCGTTTATGACTCTTTCTTTTCATTACTAGGCAGAATAGGGTTCATTTCTTTTAGAAGCCTAAGTATCTCAAATATTTTATCAAAAGCTATACCCAAAGCTAACAGGACAAATGCAGTTACCATGCCTGTTGCTATTCGAGAAATAAATAGAGTAAGACTGAAAACAAAATTATATTGAGTTCCCAGTGCAAAGGCAGAAATAATATAGCCGAGTAAAACAACCAAACTAGCAATCTTGAAAGCTCTCGCGAGAAACGGTTCTATCGCTTCCGCAAACTTTTCTATAAACTCAAACAAGGTTAGCCACCCCCTAAATATTACAAGCTAAATAATAGCTCCAAGCATACTTTCCCAACAAATCTTCTCTAGACTATATTCAACTCCTAAGGGATTAATATCTAGGTAACTTACATTAACTAACTTTGGGGAGAAATTTTTTCGTCAAAACCATAAAAATATTTTCTTGGTCGCTATGTCATAGGAGAATTTACCAATTTATAAACTAGAAAGAAGATGATACAAAGGGGGCAATTTTATGTCAGATACGCTTACCCACATCGCCATCGCTGATTTGTGTGGGAAAGCAGTAAGCTCTCTTAAAAAGCCACTTTTAGCGTTTTTAATTGGCTTATTATCACACGGAGTCTTAGATGTCACAGATAATGATTATACTCTTAACATTTCCAGTTATGAAGCATTTAAAAAAGATACCGACTATGTCTGTTTACAAGTAAGTGGTATCTGCTATAAAGTTTATGATATTTTCAGTGATCAAGACAGAAATCGTTTTAACTGTAGGTTAGCTGCCGTACTCGGCAGTTTAACACCGGACTTAATTGATGGTTTTTACATTTACCTTTATCCCGAAAAGTGGCATAGTGGGCAATTATTATTTCCTTTTCATAAACCAGTTAGTATTTTTAAACAACAAACGAAGAGTATATCAATGCTTAAAACCACAATGATAACTATAGCTAGTGTCCAGATTAATTTTTAATTTTGGTTATCACTGACATAAATATACTCAATATTTGTTTAAATAATTTTAAAAACTATTTAGTCTCTGGGGTGAGAGATTAAAACTTATAACCTATAGTCTACTAATATTTCAATTGCAGATAGCCTATACAACTACTGTTACTATTAGTATTAAACAGGACCAATAGCCTTATTTATATCATAAAAAAAACCGAGCTAATAGCTCGGTTATCTGCTTACTTACTTTGCAGCAGTAGTAGGCTTGGTTTTATATGCGCCACATTTTGCACAAGCACGGTGTGGTAGTCTAGGCTCCCCACAACTTGGACAAACATTAATTGATGGTCCTTCTAACTTCCAATTTGTACGTCTTTTAGCTTTACGTGTAGTAGAAACTCGTCTCTTTGGTACTGCCATTGTCTACACCTCCTAGAACTGGTTTTCCTTATTAAGTATTTTTTTCAAAGCCTGCAACCTAGGATCGATATTCTCATCCTTACATTCGCATTTATTTTTGTTGCGATCCTGCCCACAAATTGGACAAAGTCCAAGACATTCTGGGTGGCACAGTCTTTTAATTGGCAGGCTTAGGACCAAATGCTCCAAGGCAATCTGGCCTACATCAATCTCGTGGCCAAGAAATGTGGAGTAAAGGTCGTCATCTCCTGAAAGTTCGACAAAATCTTCAGAACCCTCAGCTTTTCGAAGTTCCTCTTCAATAGCAAGATGAACATCTTTTTCGAATTCAACAAGACAGCGTGTGCACTGCATTCTAAGCCTAGTAGTAACATTCGCCAGTAGCACAAAAAAATCGCCAGCATGGGTAATTGTACCCTCGATAACTATAGGCTGAATTGCTTCTACATGTTCTTCTGGCAATTGGCAAGACTTCGCCGGTATAACCATATTAAATGATCTTTCCTCGCCAGATTGAAGCTTAGCAATACTAATTTTTAGATCTTGCATCATCTGGTCACCTCGCACTAAGCCATCTGCTACTCTACGTTTTAGCGAATGCTTCCAAGCTAAAACTGAGGTTAGAGTCCAGACAATTACTTTCTAATTATATCCTTCTGCTTGTTTTCCGTCAAGTAAAAGTCCTTGGCATCAAGCAATTAATCAATGTCTATAACATTATACATAGCCTTAGTCGAGACTGCAAGTTAGTCAGATTAAAAACCGCCTCTAAATGTCGGGACGATTGGAAGAAGTTTGCAAATAAACATTGGCCATAAAAGTAGGTTCTACTCTTCCACTAGTAGTATCTTGTAAAAAAGAAACCAATGCCTCTTTGTCATATTCTGGAATAGTTACTGTAACCGATACATTTTCCATATATTCGACTTCTGAAAGTGCCCAACGCCTTTTTTGGCAAAAGTTTTCCACAATACCCCATTCACTATAACTTACTGTTACTCTATATTTCGCTCTTTGTACATAGGCGGTTATACCAGCGGCTTGAATGGCTTCGGAAGCTGATTTGCTATAAGCTCGCACTAACCCTCCAGCGCCAAGCAAAATACCACCAAAATAACGAGTAGTAACAATAATTAACTGGGTTATATCTTGCTTAAGAATTACATCTAAAGTAGGCATACCTGCGGTCTGAGATGGTTCGCCATCATCAGAAAACCTTTGTTGTTCGCCTGATAAACCTAATCTATAAGCCCAAACGTTATGGGTAGCTGTCGGGTGCTTGGCACGAATCTCCTGCAGAAAAGCTTCTGCTTCTTCGCTCGACTGGACTGGCTTCACATGACCTAGAAAGCGAGACTTTTTTTCTATTATTTCTATCTTAGCCTCTTTGGCCACAGAGCGATAGATAACTTTTTCCATCTGCTTCACTCCACATTAGCATACCTTATACATGGTAATAATAGAACTCTCATAGAGAAATTCAACTAAAAATTAGCTTTCCCCTTCATTTCTTCCTTATTTATCTAGCTAACTCTGTTTAACCTTTGGCTTTGAAGGAAACCTCTCGGTGAAGTAGAATTAATGAAATATTGTAGAATCTTGCGTCAGACTACGAATCGAAAGATGGTGATAACATGGAAATTAGAACTGCAAACCTACAGTTAATGAAGGAATGGAACCTATCACTTTTATCTAAATTAATTAGAAAAAACCCCGGCGTATCTCGAGCCGATCTAACCGCTGCAACCAATCTTTCTCCTACAACTGTCTCTAGCTTAGTAGCTGAGCTAATCGAAAACGGGATGGTACGGGAGATTGGTGTTGGCAAATCTGCAGCGGGAAGAAAACCCATCTTATTAGAATTGATACCTGATGGACGAATCGCCCTCGGTGTTTGTATCGATCATGATGGTGTCTTTGTAGCACCAGTGAACCTAATCGGTCAGCCCTTAACAAAATTTGAAGCTAGTGTTAATCTAGCTGACAGTCAAGCTATTTTAGACAAAATCAGCGAAGGAATCGAATTTTCTCTTAACTTTCTAAAAGAAAAAGGATTATCTGATCGTTTAGTTGGTGCTGGCATTGGAATTCTTGGCCTGGTTGAAGGAACAACAACTCGCTATCTTTTAGGCGATGATTGGCACAGTCTCGATCTAACACCCTTAATAGAAAAATACCGACATCATCTCACGTTTGTTGTTGAAAACGATGTCAACGCTATGGCTTTAGGCGAAACTTGGTTTGGTGTTGGTGAAGAAGATCGCCATGTCTTGTACGTTTACTTAGGTTATGGCTTAGGGGCCGGACTCATTATTGATGGTGTTCTCTATCGAGGTGCCTATGGCAATGCTGGTGAATTAGGGCATATGAGTATTGATGCTCATGGACCAAACTGTAGCTGTGGACTAAAAGGTTGTCTTGGTCCCATTGCTGATGGGACTCATGTCATGTTAAAAATAGCTGAAGCTATTAAAAATGGCACACCAACATCCATGACTTTAGATAGCCTTTACTTGGAAAACTTTATTGAAGCTGCTTTAAATGGTGATAAACTATGTAGTGATCTCCTTGATGAAATGATCTCCAATGTCTCAAGAGGTATTATCTCAGCTATAAACCTGTTAAATCCCAGTCGTGTTATATTAGGTGGTCTGCTCTGCCCACCCCAACATATTGTCTCAGAAAAACTTATCTCTTTAATCAAAGAGAATTCAATAAGTTGCAATAGAGAGGATTTCAAAGTTAGTGCTTCTAATTTAGGTGTCTCTGCAGGAGTTGTTGGTTCGGCAACATTAGTTTTAAAAAGTCTCTTCGAACTACCTACTTACAAAAAAAGAACATCATTATAAAAAAGGGGATTCCCCCTTTTTTTCTTAATGGTTATATACTTCTAACCCAGATAAAACTTCTGGCTGCTTGATAAGTTCGAAATTTTTAAATGGCCAATAAACAAAAGCAACTCTACCTAACACATGATCTAAAGGTATAGGTCCAATACGTCTACTGTCATCACTATGATTACGATTATCACCTAAGACATAAACATGCCCAGGAGGAACCTCACAACTTTTTTGATACCAAAAAGCTATCGGTTCAGCGATATAATCTTCATCGAGTAAAACATCATTAATATACAAAGAACCTTCTCTAATATCAATTTTATCGCCAGGTAAGCCGATAATCCTTTTTATATATTTTTCCTCTTTTTGTAAAGGGTTTTTAACTATAACGATTTCACCTCTTTTAGGCTGACGAAAACGATAACTAATCTTTTCGACCATTACTCGCTCTCCGTTGTGTAAGGTAGGTTCCATGGAATACCCTTTAACTAGAAAGGATTGGGCAACAAAAAAAATAAGAAATGTTGTTAAAAGAACAGCTTCACCAATTGTTATTAGCCAATCACGTATCTCTGTGAACAAGACTTTATTCCTCCTAAGTCTTCAGTAAATCAATTTATCTGGAGGGTTATTATGCAATTGCCTAAATATGTGCTAGACATCTTGCAGACTTTAGAAAATGCTGGATACGAAAGTTATGTTGTTGGGGGCTCTGTACGCGATAATTTATTAGGTCGCACTCCTCATGACTATGATATCGCTACCCAAGCTTTGCCCACTAGTATTATAGCCCTTTTCCCCCACACTGCCTCTACTGGAATTAAGTTTGGTACTGTTACTGTATTAAGCGAAGCACCAGTGGAAGTAACAACCTTTCGAAAAGATGGACCTTATTGTGATAGAAGGCGGCCTACTAATGTTACCTTTTCCCCAAGAATACTTGATGATTTAGCTAGACGAGATTTTACCATTAATGCCATTGCTTATTCGCCTATAAGGGGTCTCTACGATCCCTTTTTAGGTCAAATCGATCTGCAAAATAGAGTAATTAAAACCGTTGGCAAACCACAGAAAAGGTTCCAAGAAGACGCCTTAAGAATCCTTAGAGGTATCCGTTTTTGCTCCTCCTTAGGTTCTGATTGGTCCCTTGAGTCTGCAACTGCAAAAGCAATGAAGAGCCAAGCTAACCTACTCCATTTTATCAGTAAAGAACGAATCACTGAAGAATTCAGCAAACTACTAATGGGTATTGCGCCAACTAGAGGGCTCAAAGAATTATCACTAATTGCCAAAGAAGCTTTTGGTTATAAGTTAATAATACCTGATAAACTAGAAGAATTTCCTCTCCGAAAGGAATTAAGACTTAGTCTGGTTCTTCAAGATAACCCCTGGCTTTTTGATAAGTTAACTTTATCTCGGCAAAAATTAAATCACATAAATAAAGTCCTAACCAATTACCCTCTTCCAAAAACTACTACAGAACTAAGACATCTCTGCTTCCATGTAGGTAGAGAGTATCTAGACGATTGGCTTATTTTGAGAGGCTTAACACCTCAAGCTAAAGCACTCGCTAAAACGCCAATTTTTCCACACGATCTTGCTATAAGTGGAAGTGATATTATCAAAGTCAAGGGTAAGGGACCTATAGTTGGCAAAACCCTAAATAAATTAGCCTTTTATGTTCGTGAAAACCCTAATCTTAATACAAGAGAAGAACTATTAAAACTATTATTAAGGGAGCCCTGAGGGCTCCCTACTTTTTAACGGGAGAGTCTTTCTAGAGCTATGTCTAGACGAGCTAGTGCTTCTTTTTTACCTAATACTAAAGTAACTTCAAAAGCACCTGGTGATGCTGGTTTGCCAGTTAAAGCCGCTCTTAGAGGCCAGAGGATCTGACCAGATTTAATACCAAGTTCTTCAGCAGCCTTCCTTAAAGCCTCTTCCATAGCATCATGCTCCCAAGCATCTAATCCTGCTAAAACTTCCTTACATTTAGCTAGGGCTTTTTTAGAGGTCTCGACGTCGCTCTTTTTGGGAATGAGCAAGCTAGGCTCATATTCAGGCTGCTTAAAGAAAAAGTCTAATAGCTCTGGAGCTTCAGCTAAGTTTTTCATTCTTTCTTGTACTAAAGCAACGCATTTAACTAGATAATCATGATCGTTTGGTACAATACCCGCTTTTTCTAAAAATGGCAAAGTGCGATTTGCTAAATCTTCTGTGGCAATATGTCTGATATAATAGCCGTTATACCAATCTAATTTGTTCATATCAAAGATAGCGCCAGCTTTATTAACCCGTTCTAATTCAAATGCTTCGCAAAGTTCATCTAAAGAAAAGATCTCTCTTTCATCTTGTGGAGCCCAACCTAAAAAGGCAAGGAAATTAACCAATGCTTCTGGTAGGTAACCTAGATCTCTAAACTGTTTAACACCAGTTGCACCATGTCTCTTACTTAGCTTACTCCTATCTGGTGCCAAAACCATTGGACAATGGGCAAAACGAGGTGGGGTCCAGCCAAATGCTTCGTAGAGCATAATATGTTTAGGAGTGCTAGAGATCCACTCTTCTGCTCTAATTACATTAGTAATACCCATATAATGGTCATCAACTACGCAAGCTAAATGATAGGTTGGGAAACCATCACTTTTTAAAAGGACTTGATCGTCTACTACACTATTCTCAAAAGACACTTTACCTCTAATGATATCTTCAAATTCAGTTGTTCCTTCTCTTGGAACTTTAAGTCTAATCACATAGGGTTCACCAGCGTCTATTTTGGCCTTAATCTCCTCTTTAGTTAGATTAAGACATTTGCGATCATACATCGGTGCTTTTTTAGCAGCCTCTTGAATTTGACGCATCTGATCTAATCTTTCTGCAGAACAGAAACAATAATAAGCCATACCCTTTTCTACAAGCTCTAAGGCATGCTTTTTATATAACTCTAATCTTTCCGACTGTCTGTAAGGAGCATGAGGACCACCACAATCTGGTCCTTCATCCCAATTCATGCCTAACCAACGTAGACTATCAAAGATTGCCTGGTCACTGCCCTCTTTAAGGCGCACTTGATCTGTATCCTCAATGCGGACAATAAATTTACCGCCTGTATGCCGTGCATATAGATAATTAAACAAAGCCGTACGTATATTGCCTACATGTGGGTCCCCTGTAGGTGAGGGAGCAAAACGAACTCTAACTTCGCTCACTAAAATCCGTCTCCTTCCACTACTATCAACTACTTATTTTATTAAGCTAAAATACATCAACAGTGAGAGGCAAAGGTTGTAACAACCTTTGCCTTTTTCTAGATCAATTGTACATGAAAGAATAGAGAATGTCCAAGACCTGAACTAATTATTGCTCACCGCCATGTATATCGCATTCTTCAGTAGGTTCAGTACCTTTTAAATAATTAATTTTGTAGATTTTAGAAGCTGGACAAGCAGGTGTTGCTACCTTCCCAGAATCTCCACAAAGCTCCACTGTAACCAGATAATCTGGTACATTATCACCGGCTTTTATATCTGGATTATTCTCATTGGAAGGTTGCTGAGTAGTAATATCTTCTGTCTCTTCTATAGGCTTAGGTTCAGGCTTGGTTTCTTGTTTACCAAAAAGGTCCAAGAGACTGTTCATAAAGTTAGTACCGGTATCTGTCTCATCCTCTTCAAAATCGAGGTCTAATGGTATCATGTTACGATCTCGATTACTACTTTGAGGTTCATGAAGTGTACAGAGTGCTTTCGGTTCAGAGCCACTAATAAATATTTCTTTTCTAACATTCGGGCAGTTAGCTTGAGCAATTAGGCCAGATTCTGTGCAGATATCTAAATCAGTAAGACCGGATGGTCTTAGAAAATCAGTAGGTTCTGTATCAGCAACAACTTTTTTCATATATTTACCCCAAATTGAAGCACAATCCCAGCTACCATATTTCCTATCATTATAGATCATCTCTTTAGGAAAGTCTTCTCCTACCCAAATAGCTGTTACTAACTCAGGTGTAAAGCCTACGTACCAAGCATCTTGATAGTTATCAGTAGTTCCAGTTTTACCAGCTTGTGGCCTACCAATATTAGCTTGTTTGGCTGTACCACTAGTAACGACACCTTTTAACATATCAGTGAGAACGTAAGCTACCTTTTCGTCCAAAGCTACATTAGGTTTAGAGTGGTTAATAAAAATAACTTTACCATTTGGTTCTTCAATTCGAGAAATATAAAACGGTTCATAATAGATACCTTGATTAGCAAAAGCACCATAGGCTGCTGCCATTTGTACTAACGATACACCTTTAGTCAAAGCACCTAAAGCAAGTGGTGATAGTCCCTTATCATTAATTTGCCCAGATTCAATTAAACTAGTAATTCCTAGCTTTTTAATTGTCTTAATTACCGCGTCAACGCTAACTTTATCTAACAATTGAACCGCAATAACGTTCGTAGACATTTCTAGAGCATATCTAAGTGTCATAGGCCCTCTGTAATCGCGATGGTAATTCCGTACAGGCCAAAGCTCACCAGAAGGTAGTTTATATTCTATTGGTTCATCAACAAAGATCGAAGCTGGAGTATAACCTTGCCCAAGAGCAGTTGCATAAATAAATGGTTTAATTGACGAACCTGGTTGGCGATAAGTCTGTAAGGCTCTGTTAAGCTTATCTTCTCCCCTACCTCCAACCATTGCTAAAATCTCACCAGTTTTGTTATTAATGGTAATTAAAGCTCCTTGAGGTTGGGTAAGGCCGTTTTTGTCGGTTCCTCCATTGGGAAGAGTTGTAAGTAAGGTTTCCTCAGCAAGTTTTTGCATATTAAGATCAAGTGTAGTGTAAACTTCTAAGCCTCCACTATACACCTTATCGTAGCCATACTTTTCTAAAAGCCAATGTTGTATTGTTTCGATAAAATAGGAAGCTGTTTTCTTGCTGCCAGCAACTTTTTCATACAGAACAATAGGCTTCTCGATTGTTTCTTGATAAATATCTTTAGAGATGTAACCTTCTTCCCACATACGCTTGAGAACTAGGTCACGTCTAGATTTAGCTTTTTCCATATTCACCCTTGGAGAGAAAAGACTGGGGTTATTAGTAACACCAGCAATAAGTGCCATCTCTTCTAAATTAAGTTCATCTACATGCTTACCGAAATATAGCTGGGCAGCTGCTTCAACTCCATAAGCACCATGTCCAAACCATATCTCATTAAGATAAGTCTCTAGGATCTCATCTTTAGTATAAGCTCGTTCGATCTGGATAGCCCAGATAGCTTCTTTAACCTTACGGGCTAATTTCTTTTCTTGCGTCAAGAAAGCATTTTTAGCTAACTGTTGAGTAATTGTACTGCCACCATAACTTAAACTTTTGGTCTTTATATTGAGAAACAATGACCTCAAAATAGCCTTAGGGTTGACCCCATGATGAGAATAAAATTCATGATCTTCAACTGCTATAATGGCTTCTTGCAAATTTTTAGGTATCTCGGCGATTGGAGCCCAAATTCTATTTTCAATAAACAACCTCTGGATTAGCTGGCCATTGCGGTCATAAATAGACGTTGCCAATTTAGGACTAAATTTTATATCCTCAAGGCTAGGTACAGTTTTTAAAGCGTTGGCTACAAGGGTTGCAGCAGTTCCACCTAGAATACCTATAATAACAACTATTGTTATTAGTATAACGCGTAAAACAATTCGATTATTTTTGCTTTTAGCCATATCATACACCTTCCTCAGGATTCTCCTGTTCTTAAAGATTCGCAACTTAACCTAATAAATCCTTGTAATTTATTTTTACCAAAAAGGGAGTGGATAGAGGTGTCAAAAAACGCTTACCAAGTACTTGGTCTTTTGAAAACAGCCTGCTTAGAAGAGATAGAAATGGCCTATGCCTTAAAAACATATCAATTAGAAGATATCAATCAATATATTGAGGCTGTTAACATTCTCAGAGATGAAATTAAAAGAGCTTATTTAAATATGGAGCTACCTTACTACCTACCTGTAGGTTGGAATATGGCCCATATTAATCATTTACCCGAATATCGTGATTTTGTGCTAGGAAACATCAACAGCGACTTACAGAGTATCGAAAGTGAAGAGCCCTACTTAAATATGCTCTCAGGTACAGCTTTTTACCTCCAAGGTGAATTTAATAAAGCTTTAGACTACTACTTGAAAACAGAAATTCAACTTTTAGATGATAAGCACCTCTATTTTAATATTGCTTTAACCTATGCTAAATTAAATAATTTAGAGAAAGCTTCTGCTTATATCAAGAGTATTCTACCTTCATTAAGTTACATCGAATTAGCTTTAGCTCTTAAGAAATTCCCCCTAAATCGTGAAGAAATACTCCTACTTTTAAATGAATCTTCCAAACAAAGTGCTAGTGCTTATTGGGAGGTATTAGAGATTTTACTCTCCCTTCACGAATTAAGTATAGCAGAAAATATCTGGAAAAAGGCAGTTTTCGAACAGCCCAACAATCTTGATCTGCAGTTTTATATTTTGCAGATCTGTTTAGAAAAAACTGACTTTACCGCCGCCACTAGTTATTATCATCAGCTTAACCGCCAGTTTCCGAACTCCAAACCAGCTAGAGAAGCTGCCCGTCTTCTTAGCAGAATTGGTGAACTTTGGTTTAGTAATCTTTGGGACATGCAGGAATATGTTACTGCCATTAAGCTTTTAGGTCAAGTATCTAGTATTAACCTTAAGTATGAAGAACTACTTGCAGAAAGTGTCAATTCTTTTCTAACTACTAATCCTAAGGAAGAGGACAAACTAAAAATCGAACCAGAAATTTTCAAAACAAACAGCTACTATGCTTTTAAGCAGAGAAAACTTTAATTAAGGAATTTACTTTAATACTAATTTAAATAAATGTTTTACCAGAAAAAGATTTTCTCATTTTAATTGCTCTTGACGCTCTTACTTACTTTGTTTAGAATGAGAATAAAGCAATGACAGGGAGAGTAGTCTGTCTTCGACTTTTAGAGAGCCAGTGGTCGGTGTAAACTGGTAGCTAGAATTCAGATGAAGTACACCCTAGAGCTAAGATGGTGAACTTTCAGTAGCCTTCTTCGGTTCCCTACCGTTATAAGGATCAAGTGGCCCCTTAGGGGGCAACTAGGGTGGTACCGCGGTATTAACCGTCCCTTTCTGGGGGACGGTTTCTTTTTTTTATTTTTAGGAGGTGCGCGCTGATGATTTCAGCTCAAGAACAACTTAAGGTACTCTTACGAGGAGTAGCCCAAGTAGTATCAGCAGATGAATTACTTAAAAAACTTGAAAAATCTATCGCAGAGAATCGTCCCCTTAATGTTAAACTAGGTGTAGACCCTACTAGCTCTGATATCCATTTAGGTCACACTGTTCCCCTACAAAAATTGAGACAGTTTCAAGATCTAGGCCATAATGTAACATTAATTATTGGTGATTACACCGCTATGATTGGCGATCCTTCTGGCAAATCAGCTACTAGACCTCGTCTTACTCACGAGCAGGTCTTAGCCAATGCTAAAACCTATCAAGAGCAGGTCTTTAAAATTCTTAAACCAGAACAAACCACAGTAGCTTTTAATGGCGCCTGGTTTAGCAAAATGTCCTTTTCTGATTTAGCAGACATGGCTTCCAAGATTACTGTGGCTCGTATGCTTGAAAGAGATGACTTTGCAAAAAGATACTCTACTAATCAACCTATCAGTATTTTAGAGTTTATCTACCCTCTCATGCAAGCTACTGACTCTGTGGAGATTAAAGCTGACGTTGAACTTGGTGGCACAGATCAAGTCTTCAATATCTTATTAGGCCGTGACTTGCAAAGAGATGCTGGTCAAGAGCCTCAAATTGTTATGTGTTTACCTCTTTTAGTTGGCCTCGATGGAGTTAATAAGATGAGTAAAAGCTTAGGTAACTACATTGGTATCACAGAAGATCCTAATACTATGTATGGTAAGGTCATGTCTTTAGCTGATGAAATGATGATAACCTACTTTGAACTTGTAACTAACATGGACAAAACTGAAATAGATAAGATCAAAGCCTGCCTTAATGATGGTTCTCTACATCCTAAAGCTGTCAAAAGCAGACTTGGTATGCAGATTGTTAGCCAATACCACGGAGAAGAAGCAGCGATCAAAGCTCGAGATGAATTTGAGAAAGTATTCAGTTCAGGTGGTTTACCAGAAGATATTCCTGAGTTTACCATTAACGAAGAAAAAGTCTGGATCGTCAAACTTATGGTAGATTGTGAACTAGTTAAATCAAACTCTGAGGCTCGCCGAATGATCGAACAAGGCGGTGTCAAACTAAATAATAACAAAGTAGAAGATGGTAATCTAGAAGTTACCATCGATGATGGTATGGTCCTTCAGGTCGGTAAACGTAAATTTGCGAGGTTAAAAAAATGAGAAATGACAATCCTTTTTGGCAAAGAATGCTAGCCAAGACTTCTCCTTCAGAGGCCTTAGATTTCGTTGAAGAGCTTGCTAATCCTGTAGAAAGAGCTGTTTGGGCTTTAGAGATGCCTTATCTCCTTCCCCAAAATTATTCGGAAACCGTACCAGAGGGTCTCTTTGATTCTCTAGCTAAGGGTGACCCCCTAGTAGACATTCCTCACTGCCAAGCTCTGAGTGCCTTTTTTCAAGGTGACTTTAAAAAAGCCAAAGAAATAGCTGAATCCGCTCCCAAAGATCCTTATACCACCTATAACCTCATGCTCACCTTCGAAGCTCTAGGAGAGAGAGAAATTCCTTTTACTTTCTGGCAAGAAAAACTAAATGAGGCTCTTGCTTGGTATGATCGCTTAGCTATCTATGAACATTTAAGAACTAATTGGGCTGCTCATGAGATTGTTTGTCAGGATATAGAAGCTCGCTTCGAAAGTGCAGAACCTAAAGTAATGCTTCAACTACTTTCCCACCTGGTAATGCATAAAGATTTCGACATAGCAGAACAACTTTGGGTTAAAGGGGCTATTCTTTACGAAGAGTTAGAAGATTTCGGAGTAAATCTTGCTCTCTCAGCTGGTAAACTACCATTAGCTATCTCTAGATTACGCAATTTAGGTGATAACCCCGAAAAAGAAACCTTTGTAGCAGACTTTCTGAAAATTGTAGCTCTCAAAGCTTTAGAAGATAATGACTGTGCCTCTGCTTTGGAACTAGTCGAAACACTACTTGCAGAATTCAAATTAGATGATGCTGAAAAGCTTCTCTATCTAAGAATAAAGTGTGCTTGCTCATTGCAGGTCTTACATCACGATATTGTTGTTGACAAACTCACCCCCGATGAGAAAGAGCAACTAAATAAAGGCTTGGAAGAGGTTCTTGTCGAACTAGAAAAAGAAACTAAACAGATTAAAACTCTCGCAACTTCCCTCAAGGAAGCTGATAAAGGACCCGAAGATGATTATCTGTTGTTTCTCAAAAACCTCATAAACAAACTAAAATAATTACTTCCTAATAATAAAGTGGGTGTGAATAATCACACCCACTTTCCATGTACATAAAACTGAACTGATCTGGTAAACCAGAAATAGATGGATCTAAAAAAGCTGTTGACATAGTCAACAGCTATAATTACAAACTTTATGCAACTTTAGTAGTTCTAGATGCTGTAGCGGTTCTAGGTTTTATCATCTGGTTTAGTTTAACTACAACAGGGTAAAGAACCGCAATGGCTACGGTATTAAGAGCTGTTGCCGGTAAAACAACTGAGAAAAATAAAACCTTGTATGGTGCTGGTAAACCAGAAATTAGTAAAGCTGATGTTAAGAAGGTAACACCACTTACAATTGTACCTATAATCCCGGTAATGATAGCATTATAATAACCTTCAGCAAACATTGTGAGCCCTAATACAACAGCTGTAGTTAGTAATTTATCAATTATATTTGGTAGCTGTCCGCCTGGGAAGGTTGTTGTCAGTGCTGTAATAATAGCTGTAGCTACCCCTGCAGCAATGGTTATCTTACGATCTCTTCTTAATAAAGCAAATAAAATTAACATTATCAAGGAAAAGTCTGGTTTCATTCCTGCTACAATAGCTGGGAAAAAACCATGTAATACAAACCCAACTGCCACCATTAAACCTGCTAAAGTTAGATCTCTTGTTAAATTTTTTTCTCTACTCAACTAAACTCAGCTCCTCTAATCTAAGCTTATCTAAGCTAAACTAAAACTTTCTCTAAGATTATCATATTTAAAACCCTAAGTCAATTACCTGTAAGATTCATGTTAATTGAACTCCAAAGCGCAATTTATTCTGCTAAAGCTACCTCTTTATTGTCCTTTGGTCTTAGAGAGCTTTTTTCTAGATCTAGAAGTGCCTCTTTGAGTTCTGTCCCTAAGCTAAATCCACCTAGCCCACTTTCGGCTACCACACGATGACAAGGGATAATTATTGGTAATGGATTAGCTTTTAAAGCTTGACCTACTGCTCTTTGGCCATTTGGCACACCTAAACTACAAGCAACTTGTTTATAAGTACGTACCTCTCCATAAGGAATAGCTAGAAGTGCGTTATATACTTTACGGCGATAATCTGTTGTTCTTAAATCAAGTTGGAGATCAAATATTTTCCTTTTACCACGAAAATATTCTTCCAATTGCTGACGTAATATTAGGTGACTAAGATTGATCAACTTAGGTGTGGAAGTAATAAATTTTGGAGGCTTAAACTCGTTAACACCAACATAAACTATACCTTTTTCGGTGTAGATAGCAGTGACTTCGAATGGAAAACCTAAAAGCCTATCTAAGCAAAAATAATCTCGAAAGAACATTTTCTTACCTCCTCTAAGAAACTTTCTTGTAATATAATCGTAGTACTAAGTACGAGGTGAATGGAGATGCGTAAATGTTTTTTATTAATTTTAGTTATTTTAATTTCTTTACCAACCTTAGCTACAAAATATGTAATCTACATGGGTGATGCCTTATTAGGTTTTGAAGAAGTAGTTTTTGTTAATAACCAAGTCATTACTAACACTGAGATAAATGCTTCTGGACAAAAACTGCTTTTTTCTCAAACTTTAGCTTTTAAAGGTAACCAACCGGAACTATATCAAGCTAACTTAAATAATCAAGTTTCTATAACAGGAACCCTAAAAGGTAACTCAGCGACATTTACTGTAGCAAAGCAAAGTAGAACATTTAGAGGTAAAGGTTTATATCCTGTAGAGAACAACACTTTTTTTCTCTGGTCATATATTTTTCAAGATGCTCCTTCCCAAATTGTGGTTCCTTCTCAGCTACTCATGCTTAAAGCGAACTATTCTGCTTGGGCTCCCGGCCCTTATAATACTAAAGTTCGTCAGGTTAATGTAGGACAGTTAGCTGTTTTTGGTTATTTTTTCGAAGATAAATTAGTACGTCTTTCTATTCCAACACAAGGATTAGAGTGCTATCTACAGGATTGGGAAACGGTATTTAAAAAACAGCAAGACATAAATTATCGTTCGATTCCTGTTGTTATTAGCCGTGAAAATGATTTACTACACGGAGAATTAGATTTGCCTAAAAACACAGGTCAGTTTCCAGTCCTTTTACTGCTATCTGGTTCTGGACCCCAAGACCGGGATAACAATTCACCCCCAGAGATGAATAACAGCCTTTTTAAACATTTAACTCGCTACCTAATAGCTAATGGCTATGGTGTCTTGCGCTTTGATGATCGAGGTACAGGCAAAAGCACTGGTAACCATATGAATAAGGATCTTCAGACCTTAATAGAAGATAGCGTAAAAGCTATCGATTACCTTAAAACACGAACGGATGTTAAAAAGATTGGTATCTTAGGCCATAGTGAAGGCGGAGTAATCGCAACTAAGTTAGCTGCAAATAGAGATGATATAGCCTTTCTTATTTTACTTGCTACTCCAAGCCAATCTTTAGATCAAATATTATTAGAACAGCTTAATTCTCAGTTAGGTATACCAAATCTTTCTGCACAAAATCGCAAATACCTTGAGGGACTTTTGGACCTAACTAAAACCAGTCTAGGGTTAGCGAAAAAAGGGCAAGCTATTACTCCACTTGGCTTTACTGGCCCCTACCTTAAACAACATATGGAAACTGATACAGGTAAATTGGCTAGTTTGGTTACTCAACCTGTGTTAATTCTGCAAGGTGAAGCTGACCTCAAAGTTCTTCCCCATCATGCAGAAGACTTAAGAAGAGCATTTCAAAAATCTACTGGGATTAAAGTCATTACCTACCCTCATCTTACTCACTACTTCACTCCATCTCCTCTGAATAATCCTAAATTCGGTATCGAAGAAGTTTTCCAATCACCAGAAAAAATCTATCTTGATATCGTAGATTGGTTATTATCTAGTAAGTTATAAAAACTATTAGCAAAACACCTGCAGCTCAAAGCAAAAGTTGCAGGTGTTTTTATTTTTAGTCTTTGGAAAACTTATTAAGTCTAATTTTAGTGCTAAGTAGGATAATATAACTAACTTAAAGCCATTAAAATTCATTACTAATACCAAAGTTAATTCTGCTAACACCGCTTAAAGGATCATAGCCATAAACTACACCTAGCGGTAAACCAAACGGCAACCTATACCGTAGAGCTCCGTATAAAGAAAGATAAGCATTATTAATACTAGCGTCTAACCCTTCTTTACCATATAATCCTGATAAACCAATAACGAGAGAGATATCTTTTATTGGATAAATAGTATTCTCTAGCCCTGCTAAGACAAATTTTTGCATAGTAATGCCAGTGTAGGCTGGTAAGGAGTTGCTACTGATCTGGTACAGTCTTTGATAAGGAACTGTTTCAGCTAAACCAGTATTTAGTTTAATTGTAAACCTAAGTTTATCCCCGACTTGGAAATATGAACGCAGGCCAGTGCTTAGCCGATACCCTAGTTCCTTCCCTGCTCCAACCAGTGTTAAAGAAGAATTTAATTGATGTATAGTTTGGAGTGTATAAAAGTTTCTTATTGTTTGGTTGATCCCTAAAGCAACTTCATAGTAATCACCATTTTTCAGGCCATGAGGCGAGAGGGTGTCTGTCTCAAGGTAAGTATCCTGAAAATAAGCTGTCTGCAAATAAATTCTCGTAGCAGGTGCTACTCCTAAAGAAATATCAGCACGCAAATAATTGTCTCTTAAAAGATAACCTCTTCCTTTTTCTGATCCTGTAGTTACTAGATTACCATATTTCAAGCTACCTACAGCTACACTAGTTTGATAGGTATTAGTGAAAATAAGAGGTGTTTCCCAACTAAGTTCTAGTCGCTCATTAGGAATAGAGGCTGTAATAGAAAAGTTATGCAAACCACCATTTATATTATAAATCTTGCCCGTAAGACTCTTACTAGTAATATCAGACATAACAGTCGTGAAGGCATCATAAGGCGTAAGAAAGAAAAGAAAACCTTCCTTTACCTGAATCTTAACAATTACTTCCCCTTTACTTTCTTCGCTTAAATTAATGGCTGCTTGGGCATAAGCACCTGTGGCATTTAATCTATCTTCTAACATACGTAATTTTTTTACTTTTACCGTTTCCCCTGGTTTTAGATCAATTAGTTTCTCTAGCTTAGCATAATTAGTCGCATAAGCTCCGTAAATGCGTACCTCCGAGATGGTTTTACCCTGGAATTGACTAAGTTCCTGATCTGTACTACTATTAACCCCACTGAAAAGATGCTCCATTATAGAAGGCACCTGTTCTTTATTGGCTGCTATCTTATTTGCTATTAAATTATCTGTAGCAATTAGCTCTAGAACGGTTTTTAATTGTCTATCTCTATCATAACCATTCTGTGACGTAAGTGAGGCAATGTAATACTCTGGTTCAGGAGCAACCCAAAGGTGAGGTAAGGTGTGTTCTTCTTCATTAGCAGCACCATTTGGGTTTAGGCCTATACTTTCTGCCATGCGAATCACTAATTTACTATGGGGCAAGGAAAAAAACACAGGATCGATACCAGGCCCATCACCACCTGTTCTCGTGCCCACAAGATAAGCAAAACCAGAATGTTTAGCTACCATAGCAAAGGTTTCCGCTGCTGAATAAACTCCTCCATCTACTAACAAAATGATTTGTCCCTGATAGCCTACACTGTTTTTCGGTTTTATCGTATATTTAAATTCCATGGGATCAGCAAAATCATTAGTAAGGACCTCAGAAGGTAAATTCGGTAAGCTTTCTAAAACTGCTTTGGAACGTCTAAAAATATTATTAGCTAAACCAAGGCGGGCATTGTAGAAAGAACGAATAAAAGGAGCTTTACGATGAGCCGTGTAGGTTTGAACAACAACTGGTTCATCTATTAAAGGCGCCATGATATTATTCATCCAGTAATAATCGGAGCCCCCACCATTACCCCTAATATCAATAATTAAATAAGGATAGTCTTTGATCTCTTGAAAAAAAGAAAGTAACATTTCCTTATCGTTGTCTATTAAAGATCCGCTTAATGAAGGAATTTTCACATAGGCAATCTTATCTGATTCTAATATATCAGTTGTTGTAGCTGGCCTTGTATAATTTGCTACTGGTTCTATGTTGGTTATTGTTTCTACCACAACATCTTGAATTTTGTTATCCTTTTTAATTGTTAGTTTGATTGCACCCTCAGGCAAAGAAAGATTATTTACATATCGCTTGCCCTTAATTGGATCTAGGAGAATCTGTGTAGTTTTTACCTTCTCTAAGACATAGTCATCAACATTCTGACCACCTATAGCTAAAACTTCCGCTGCTATTGGTAAATCCTTTATCTCTTCACCTACACGAGTAACTATATAGCTTCCGGCAACATAGCGAATATCAAAAGCGTAAAATTCATTGTTACCATTTACAACCTCTTGCCAATAGTCATAAGCTGTTTTGACCTCAGCTGTGAAAGCGTCTTCCCAGCGTTTAACACCAGCGTAAGAACTAGCATAATTAGCATAGCTTTCCGGCCGAATAATGTGAGTATGACCGTTTTGCAGGGTTGCTGTAGCATACTGAATAGCCTCATAAAAACTAAGATCATCTTCACTCTCTAGGACTCTTTTTTTAAGTTCTTGTAAACTATCTCGCCAATCTCGTCCTGTCACGCGAGCATTAACCTCAAAATAAGGGTAATTCGCAAGTATTGTCTGGCAATAAAATTGCCAATCTGCAATCTTCTCCTCTTTTGTTAAAGGAAAAGCCTCACCCTTGAGCACTAGGAGCAAGATGGTTAGAATTAACCAGATCCTTTTCTTTTTTAAGTGCATTTCTGCACCTCCATTATTAATTTGTATAAAATCTAACATTATGTTAGTGGTTTTAAAAGAAAAACCTCCTACCAAAGATTATTTTAATTAACCTTTAGGTAGAAGGTCTTAATTTTTCTACTGTAAATCTACAACTGTAGCACCAATCCCGCCCTCACCCTGGCCGCCATCTCTAAACCCTTTGACACTCGGATGACTGCGAAGAAACTCCTGAATCCCTTTTCTCAGTGCTCCTGTACCTTTACCGTGGATAATACGTACCGAGGCGAGTCCTGCTAAAATTGCTGAATCTAAATAGCGATCAATATCATCAATAGCTTCGTCTACGGTCTTACCAATTACATTGAGTTCAATACCAATGGTCGCTTTTCCTAAATTATAGCGCGAAATACTTGGCTTTTTCTCAACTTCTTTCTCCATTGGCTCGAGATCAACAAGTGGCACATTTATTTTCATGATACCTGCTTGTACTAAAGCTTTATTACCTTCTATTTGTAAGATAACAGCGGGAAGATTTGATTGCCTTAACAGGACCTGCTGTCCCTCTACAAGTTCTTCCCGTGGTTTAAGTGAACGTCTTTTCTTCTCAGCTTCAAAAACCTGATCTTTTCTTTTTTTCTCTTCTTCCTCCACTAACCGTCTCAGTTCTTTGGCATCATCTAAAGACTTGCTTTCTCTAATTTCTGCGATAAGTTGTTCTAGTTCTTTCTTATTTTTCTCAATCTCAGCTAGAACCTGGCTAGCGTTTTTCTTTACGAGTTCTTGTCTCTCATTTTCCAGATCCTTTTTGGCTTTTTCGTACTGACTTTTTAATTTAGCCGCTTCTTCTTTAAGTCTTTGGGTTTCTTCTCTATATTCTTCGCTAATCCGTCTATTTTCTTCTAGTCTTTCAATAAGAGCTCCAGCTTCTATGGTTTCTGTACTTACTTTGGAACGAGCATAATCTATTATCTTTTTATCCAAACCTAAACGGGAAGCGATATTTAAAGCATTACTTCTACCTGGTATACCAATCAATAATCTATAGGTAGGGCTGAGTGTTTCGGGGTCAAACTCTACAGAAGCATTTTCTACACCCTCTGTAAGGTAAGCAAATGATTTCAAGTCAGAGTAGTGAGTGGTGGCCACAGTATAAACGCCTCGATTATGAAGTTCGGTAAGAATGGCCATAGCTAAAGCAGCACCTTCTTGAGGATCCGTACCTGCTCCTAGTTCATCAAATAAAGCTAAAGAAGAAGCATCAGCTTTATTTAAGATAGCAATGATGTTAGTTAGATGAGAAGAAAAAGTACTAAGACTTTGCTCAATACTTTGCTCATCACCAATATCAGCATAAACAGCTGTACGGAAAGCCAACTTAGACCCTTCTCTAGCAGGGATATATAAACCTGACTGAGCCATTAAAACCATTAACCCAATGGTCTTGAGAGTCACTGTTTTACCACCAGTATTAGGCCCAGTAACTACAATCGTATGAAAATCGCGACCTAACGTAAAGTCGATAGGTACTACGTTTCCCTTAATTAAGGGGTGTCTAGCTTTATCAACCTGGAAATAGCCACCTTCTGTAATCTCGGGCTCTGTAGCCTTTAATTTGAGTGCATACCGGGCCTTAGCAAAAGCAAAATCTAATCTGCCAAGTGTCTCAATGTTAAGCATTAATTTATCTTTGTTATCGCCTACTTGCCAGGAAAGTTCTTTTAAGATTCGCTGGACCTCTTCAAATTCTTGCTCTTTTAAAATTCTAATATTATTGTTTAGTTCCACAACAGCTGCCGGTTCAATGAAGAGTGTAGCACCACTAGCAGATTGATCATGAATAATCCCGGGTACCATACCTCTAAATTCTTGTTTTACGGGGATAACCATTCGTTCTCCCCGCCTAGTAATAATTGGATCTTGTAAATATTTTCTAAACTCAGCAGAACGAATCATACTGTTCATTTTTTCTTCTAAACGATTGGTGGCAATACGTAATTCTTTTCGTATTTTCTCTAACTCTGCTGAAGCTGTATCGATAACTTCGCCTTGATCGTCAAAGGTTTCCTCAATCGCCCGATAAAGAAAAGGTAAAGGGGATAAGCGAAAACCTAACTGTTCTAGCCAGGGATAACCACAACCATCAAGATACTGAGTCATCTTGAGAGTAGCTCTTAGTGTATCAGCGATAGCCAAAAGATCAATACCTTCTAAGGTAGCTCCTTTTTCGGCTAATGCTATTGCTTGCCTAATATCTCTTACCCCACCAAATGATGGTTCTTTAGCTAAATTCAACATAGCATAAGCTTCACTAGTCTCCCGTAGCTCATGCTTTACCCTCATAAACTGGGTGTAAGGTTTGATGGCTAAAGTTATTTCCTTACCAATTGTTGTAGCTGCTAAATCAGCTAACTCGCTAATTATCTTGGGATATTCAAGAAGCTTCAACGTTTTTTCTTCCATATCTAGCTCTCTCCTATTCAACCCCCCTGAAATAGTGCCCCGTGGTAAAGGGTCTTGGACTAATAGCTAATAGTCTTTCTTTCAGAGTAGAGGCATCCAGGGTTTGTTCCCTGACTAATTTATACGCATCTATGATTTCGGTAACTGGCTCGTCCTCTATAGAGAACATCAATCTAACCGAAGCGAATTCCTTTATCTTACTAACTTCATCAATTAAGCAAAGATCACGCGAATTATAGATATGGCTTCTACCATCTCTATCACTAAAAAGGGGAAAACGATACTTTAATCTATCTTCAAGATAATAATCTTTTTCTTCGCAAAATCTACTGCAACGAGAACAGGTTCCTTCCCCTCTGGTGGTACCAATAATACAATTTTTACTGATCATGAGGGGTAGATTTCCGTGAACAACCACTTCCAGAGGTATTTTCTCAGCTAATTCTGCCAACTCTGTTTTTTCTAGTTCTAGGGAAGCTGTAAACCTCTCCCAGCAGAAATCGCCAGCATAGGTAAGCAAAAACTCAGCTGCTAGATAATTCATGATATTTAAACCCCAATCAAAAACGATCTTATCTTGGGGCTTAAGCAATGAAAAAGCACCTAGATTGCCAACTACATAACCATCGAATTTTTGCGTAGCAATAAAACTACCTTCTCTTTTTAGTTCGTTATCGTGCATTATTCGGGGGAAAACATAATAACAAGGAATGCCCTCGGCTTGGCAAGCAATTCTCGCTTCCTCTAAAGACTTGTAGGTAAAGCCATTTCTTTGCAAGCGTTCTCCAGAGATGTAAATAAGATCTGGTTTAGCCTTGAGAGCTTTCTTAAAGAGGTTAGGAGTTGCTACCTCAGCAATTAATAAAGACGGTCTTTTTTTAGCTATAGATGGTTCAGGCAAATCAACTATTACCGGTTCACGTCTACTTCTAGCTATGAGCTTAGCCTCTAAATCATCAATAGCTATCCTTCTAGTTTCGTTAATTACACTGAAAGGTACCATCACATTATGGTCTAACTCAACTTCTAGATTTGCTAAATTGTAAGGGGTGTTCCCTAACCTGTTCAGTTGTTCTTTTAGTACCTCAAAACTCAAAGGCCTTTTTTGGGCTTTCTCTAAGAGATGCTCACTAATACCTTGACCTGTTACTCCATAGTTGTTTGTAACTACTATGGAAAATTCAGACCCAATTTTTGCTTTGACAAAAAAGTCTAGTGGTTGCTTACGATATTCACGTTCTGATCGATAAGTGCTTTGAGCTAAAGAGATTAACTCTTTGGCTTTAGTCTTATAAACTTTTGCTCCTACTGGCACCAATTTTCTTAAGGGTATAGTTACTAAATCGTTTGGGTTAGCACTCTCTATTTTATAACCATCTTTAACAATTTCCCCAACGACTGTACCAATACTGTTTTCTGCTTCTAACCAGACTTCGATACCATCACCTTTATTAAGTTGTTGCTGCAGCTTGATAGTGATGGAATCTCCTGTCGATTTAGTTATCTGACCGAGAAAAAGCCCTCGCATATTAGGCCTTTGATGGCCCATAATTTGGCGCCCTCTCTCACCGAAAAGATAACCTTTGGTAAAGTCTCGGTTAAAAACCTCACGTAAAGTTTTCTCTGCTTCTTGAAGGTTAATTGAACCATCTAATAACGCTCTATAGGTACGAGTTATAGTAGCTACATATTCTGGTTTTTTTAGTCTTCCTTCTAACTTTAAGGAGTCAACTACTCCTTCCAATTTAGATAAATCAAGACCGGTACGCAGATCTTTAGGGCTAAGTAGATACGGTCCTATAGAGGTATATCTTTCACCAAATTGATCTAGAAGTGAGTAGTTCAAGCGGCAAGGTTGAGCACACCGCCCCCTGTTACCACTTCTCTCACCAAGTAGGCTACTCATTAAACATTGTCCACTATAGCTAAAACAGAGAGCCCCATGGCCAAATACTTCGAGGCTAATACCTGTTTTATTTTTAATAGCTGCGACTTCTTCTAGACTAAGTTCACGCGACAACACCACTCGGTAAGCCTCTGCTTTTTGGAGCATTTCTACCGCTGATGTGTTGTGGAGAGTCATCTGAGTAGACACGTGTTTTTCTAAACCAAGATATTTCTCTGCTAATAACCAAAGACCTAAATCTTGAACGATTACCCCGTCCACACCAATTTTATTGAGAAAGGCCAGGAAATCATTGGCACTAGCGAGTTCTTTGTCTTTTATTAATGTATTTACTGTCACATAGACCTTAACCTGGCGTAGTTTACAGTAATTAACAACCTCAATAAGTTCTTCGTTATTAAAATTGGCTGCTGAAGCTCTAGCGCTAAAAGCTTTGCCACCTAAATAAACAGCATTAGCGCCGCTAGCTATTGCAGCATATAAACTATCAAAATCTCCCACAGGAGCTAAGAGCTCTATATTTTTTATTGCCATATGCTTTAAGCCATCCTTATAATCAATTATTGTCATTATTATTATAGCAAAGATTTAGTTAATAAACTCGGTAAAGAAAGCTCCTAATTAACAAACGTATTACTTACGAAAGAAATTCTTTTTCCCGACCTTGAAAGATGAATATACAGGTTGTTTACTAGTTTGCCCTAGTATTGGTCCTACCTCCAGAACACCTATTATCTGCTCTTTTAAAACAGGAGCATGTAGCTCATAGGGGTGAAATTTTATAATCGGCTGAACTCCTTTAGGGATCGTGACATAAATATCTTTATTGGTATTACCTACAGCAAAATACTTACCATTATTGACATAAACATCGGGAATCGTCTCTGTCTTTCCTATAACTAACTGGCAAGCAAAATTATCGAAGCCCCATTTTAATAACCTTGCTGATTCAACCCAACGATCCCTACTATTTAAAACAACAGCAATTAATTGTCTACCATCTTTAGAAGCTGATGATACTAAGCAAGCACCAGCTAAATTAGTCGTACCTGTCTTTACTCCATCTGCACCTTCTAAGATCCATAATAGTTTATTGGTATTTTTCAAATAGCGATCCCAAGATTGGCTCCAAGGAATCTCTTTTTCTTTTGCTGATACCATCTCTTGAAAGAAAGGATACTGGAGAGCATGAGCGGTTATGAGTGCTAAATCATAAACTGAGCTATAATGACCAGGTGCAGACAGTCCATGAGGATTAACGAAATTAGTATTTTGGCAGCCTAACTCTCTGGCTCTTGTATTCATATAAATAGCAAATTTCTCTACCGAACCAGCTATATGTTCAGCTAGTGCTATAGCTGCATCGTTACCAGAAACTAATAGTAGACTCCATAAGAGTTCTTCTACCGAATGTTTTTCGCCTTCTTTTAGTCCTACTTGTGAACCACCAACTCTCGAAGCTTTTCTACTAATAGTTACTACCTCGTCTAAAGCACACCTTTCTAAAGTCAGAATGGCGGTCATAATTTTTGTGGTTGAAGCTGGAGCTCTTTCGGTTTCAGCTTTTTTAGAAAAAAGAATTGTTTTACTCTTTGGTTCATATAAAATAGCCGCTGAAGCACCAATAACCGGTTTCTGTTTTAACGTTGGGCTTAAATCAATAACAGTTGTTGGCTGCGAAATACATTCGAGGGTGTAGTTATCTGGTACAGGACCCAAAACAACAACACTAAACAACATAAGCAGAACAAAAACTAAAAAACGCAAAAGCTTCATACTACTCCCTCCTCACACTTTCTCCTAGATAGATATGAATGCTTTGGCGTTTTTATCTTTGGAAAAACTAAAAAAGCTTCTTAGTTTTGAAAAAAATAATCAATAGCTTGCTAAAAGTAAAGTCCAGAACCTCACTTTCCAGGACCTAGAGCTACATAAAGAGAGGAGGCGGTGGTTACACCCCCTCCTACTCAATTGAGTTAATATAATTTAGTTGGAATTACCCTAAACCAAAATTAGATAGTTATTGCCAGATTACCCTGCTGGTAGAGGGTAACCCCTTCTATTGCTAGCTTCAGTTTAAAACACTTGTGGTAGGTAGACTTGTAATTAGCCCTAGCTTGCAACAGAGTTAAATAAGCTCTTTTTTGATCGAGATCCGAAATTAGACCATCCTGATACGCTTTGCTTGCTAACTCATAAAATTCTTCATTTTCTTTTAATCTGAGTTTAGCGGCTTCTAAAGCTAAGACCTCATTGTTATAGTCGTTTTTCAGGCGGTTTTTCTCTTTTATTAAGTTTCTTTCTTTTTTATTTCGTTCGAGTTTAGCATTTTCTAGCTTTGCTTGAGCGTTCCTTTTTAAAGCATTCTGATTACTACTCAAAACAAGGTATCTTAGGGATAGACCTACATAATATTTATTTGTTTGCCCTATACTTCCAGTTCCCTCTAGGCTTAGTTGCGGGAAATGTAGCTTCTTTAACTGTTCGAGTTCAAGCTGTGCTGCAAGTATAGGGTAATCGAGTTCAGATTGTTCTTTTTCGGTTAAGGGCAGATCATCTAAAAGTTTAAAAGTTAGCGAATAGTCATCGGTAAGAGGCTGCACTCCTACTAAGTCCAGGAGATAAGCTAGTTCATTTTGGTTATCTTTATAAGTATTGATGAATTGTTGTAATTGATTTTCTGCTCTTTGTTTTTCCTCTAAAGATTGAGAAAGGGCTTTAAAAGAGATAGTACCTCTGGCAAAGTAAAGATTACTTCTTTCGTATTCTTCTTTCGCTATTTCTAAAGCTAATAGTTTAGCCTCTAATTGGTTATCACTCTCTAGAATATTAAAGAAGAGATTAGTTACCCGACTTCTAAGGCTTAATAACAAGTCAGTGTCAGGTTTATACAGTGCCTTATAATTTATTAGCTCTAAAGGTAGGTTAAAACGAGCATTAGCATTTTTGTTTTTTAGGTCTACTGTACCAGATAAATTGAGAGATTTTATTTGCGCAAGTCCTTTAATTTCTGTCGAAGTTAAGAGATTATCTGAAGAAATCTTTGAGTTTAATTCTAAAGAATAACTGATATCAGTCTTTACCACAGCTTGCAAAGCGATACCCTCGGGACCATTTTTAGCTAATTCAAAAGCTTCATCTAAAGTGAGAGCTATCGATGAATTAGTTAAAAGTAAGAGTAAAATGAAGAAAATAAGTTTTCTAGGCATAATCAATCACCGCCTTCAAAAACCATCTGTAGCGAAAGACTAGCTAAATGAAGGTCCCATTTAGCTTCTACAAGCTTCATTAAAGCTATCTCTTCTTGGTATTGGCGGTCTTCTAGGTCATTTAAAGTAATTAAACCATCTTCGTATTGCTTATAAGCTTCATTTAAACGTTTTTTAGCCTTTGTAACTTCAGTTTCAGCCTTTTCTAGATTTTTTAACTGGGAGTTATATGCCGATAAGGTTGTTCGGGAGTTAGAGATAATCGTACTTTCTTTAGCTTTTAGATCAATCTTAGCTTTTTCTAGGCTAATTTCTTTTTGGCGGATAGTAAGATTAGCTTCTTTATCTTCGAGCATTTGTTTTAGTTCGCTTTCGCGTAAACTTACAGAGTTAACTACCGAAAGATAAGAAGAATCATACCGCTTATTGGCTTCTATTAACTCGTCTAAAGAGATATTCAAGATCAGAGGCTCTAATTTAGAATCCACTTCAATTTCTGTGTCAAAGTCTAAACCAACCTGTTGACATAGTTTTTCTTTAGCAAGTTTTAAAGTTTCTTTGCTTTGCTCTTTTGCATCACTACTAGAAGTGTACTTATCTTCGAAACCTATCAGATCGTTTAAGGAGATACTTCCTCTATCAAACTTTACAACTGCAATTTCTAGATCTCGTTTAGCCTCTAAAAAGGAGATCTCTTTTTGTCTTAGACCATGTTGAGCTTTTAGAACTGATAAAGCAATATTACTAGTCTCTTTATTAACTAATTTTTTGGTTTTTTCTAGGTTAAACCAGGCATTTTCAATAGCTTTTTTCTTTTCGTTTATTGTATTAGGAGGTAGAGTGGTTTCTTTATAGAGTGCACGTTTTAATTCGATCTCGGCATCTTCAATTGTAAGCTCAGCACTTAAAATATTAGGCGAAATTTTAACAGCTGCATCGATAAGCGTATCTAAAGAAAGGAGTTCTGCTGACATGCTTAAACTTAACACTAGGATACTTATAATTACAGCTAAATGTCTCATTTTCATCCTCCTACACTGTGGAAGCAGCAATTTTCGAGACATATTCAGCTGAAAAACGTTCTGTTATCTCGTTTTCATAGACGATTAAACCGTCTTTTAATCGAATTAGTTTTTTAGCATAAGAACCGATTTTATGGTCGTGAGTGACAACTATTATCGTAGAGCTTTCTTCGTTTAACTGACACAGCATTTCCATAATCTCTTCACCATGTTCGCTAGGCAAATTACCAGTAGGTTCATCGGCAAGAATCAAAGTAGGATTATTAGCAAGTGCACGAGCTATAGCTACCCTTTGTTGCTCTCCACCTGATAATTGTGAGGGGAAGTGCTTTATGCGATGTGCTAGACCAACTTTGTCTAATAATGATTTAGCAATTTCTTTCCGCTCTTTAAGGGATATCTTTTTGTAGATCATCGGTAGTTCAACATTCTCTAAAGCGTTTAACTCTGGAAGCAAATTATAAGCTTGGAAAATAAAACCAAAATGCTGATTGCGAATTCGCGATATTTCTTTATCACTTAGGTGGGATATATCTACATCTTCTAGATAATAAGCACCACTTGTGGGTAGATCTAAACAACCTAAAATGTGTAACAACGTAGACTTTCCAGAACCAGATGGGCCCATTATGGAGATAAAATCTTCACGTTCAATAGATAGAGTGACTCCGTCTAAAGCTCGAATAATATTATCGCCTAATGAATATAGCTTGACAATGTTGTCTAACTTAATCATTTTTACGCCCTCCTCTTGGATCTATCTCTATTTGGTAAAACTCGATAAAGTCCTCATATGAACTTGTAATAACAACGTCTCCAGCCTCTAACCCTTCGATAATTTCTACATCACTACCATCGAAAACACCTAAACGTACTGGAGTTTTGTTTGCTTTATTATCTTTAATGGTGTAAGCATTCATACTAGATCCTGTACTTATATAAGGACCACGGGGAAGATACAAAACACTATCTCTACTACCTAGTTCTATCTCCACTTTACATTCGGTACCAGGAATGATAAATTCTGGGTTTTCCTTAAAAAGTACAGTCCCGACAACAGTAGGACCTAAGGTTGTATGGTTTTGGATATTGAGAGCAACTTTATCTACATATCCTTTGTAATTAGAGGTTGTTGTTTTAATGGTTACAGGTAAACCATTTATTATCTTTTCGCTTTCTGTAGTAGGGATGAAGATTTGTACATAAGGATTATTAATAGTGGCAATCTTCGCGAGAATATTACTTGTATTAACCTCAGAATCTTTTAGATCGGTAGTTTCTAATATCTTCCCTGCGATCGGACTTTTAATTTCTTTATTACTAATTAGGAGATTAATTTCAGCAAGTTTTTCTTGAGCCAGGCGATACTGTTTTTCTGAATTTGTTAAGGACATTTTAGCAGCTAGAAGAGTTTTTTCCGAAGTCAATTGTTTAATACTTTGATCAAGTTTTGCTGATTCAAAAGCTTCAATAGCATTATTTAACTCTTTTTTACTAAGGGCTCCTAGTTCAAAAAGCGCTTCTTTTTCTTTCAATGTAGATTCAAGCTGATTAATTTGGTTATTGCGCTCCCTGGCATCTTTAGCAAATCTTTGGGTTTCGATCATGAGATCTAATTTAGATCTTTCCAAGTCATTAGTTGCTTTAGCTAGATTTTCGGTTACCTCTACCAGTTCTTTATCTAGGTCATCTGAAACTAACCTAAATAGTAAATCACCTTCAGCTACCAAATCACCAGTTTTAACATAGATCTCTTCTAGCCAACCTTTAAATGGAGCAGTAAGGTTAACTACTTTACGAGCGTTAATCTGGCCAGCTACAGTTATATATTCGCGGAAAGTCCTAGTCTTAACAGTGGAGTAAGTATAATCGTAAAGCTTATAAGTTTGATTTTGAGGTAGAAACAAGTAGATAGGTACCGTTATTAAAACCGTGATACCTAGAAGAATAAACAGGATTAGCTTTGTTTGCTGGCTTTTTCTCGGGTTTTTCGGTTTTTCCCTAATAATCGGTTGGTATTTATCCAATTTACCTTCACCCCTCATTCCCGTAAAGCTTCTGATGGAGGAAGATTCGCTGCCAGCAATGCAGGATAGATACCAAAGACAACGCCTATTAGACAGGCTGCTAAGAATACTATAAGAATTGAACTTGGTAAGAGAGCAAAATCAGTACTACTAAAGGTCTGTAATTGCGATATAGAATCTGTTAACTCTGCATATAAAATTGGCGAGGTGAGTAAAGCAATCAAAATGCCAATTATAGCACCAAAAGATGTTAAGTATAATGTATTCATTATTATCTCCAGAAAGATAGTCGCTTTGCTAGCTCCTAAAGCTCGCTTTACACCGATTTCTTTAGCTCTATCAGCTACAAAAGCAACCATCACACTAAGGATACCAATAGAGCTCACAATTACAGCAAAAATAGCAATAAGGTTAAAGTGGTTCTTTAACGATAAGCCTCTAGCCAGACTATAAGATATTTTCTCTTTGATATTAATTGGCTGGATCTTAGCCTCTTCACCGTAGTAATCTTTAGCTAACTTTTCTAATACTTTTTCAGCCTCAACTAATCTATCTTTCTGTGCTTTAAGGTAAATTGTCCCAGCACTTTGGATAATAGTATTATCTTCCGCTTTGGTATGAATAAAGTTAATCTTATCTAAAACCTGTCTAGCTATAAAGGGAAAATCTTGGTAGACTCCTACTATTGTGTATTCTGTTTGAGGATATTTCATGGAACTATAAAATGGAGTGTAGGTGTATTTCTCGGTCATTATTTTTTTACCAATTACATTGGTTTGGCCAAAAAGAGCTCGAGCTAATGACTCAGAGATAACTGCAACCTGGTTATTCTCTTCATCTTCGGAAAAATACGACCCATGCAGAAATTTTATGGGGATTACTTCAGGTAAAGTAGAGATACCCTGGTGAGTTATTGTGATATAGCTAATACCGTTAGCAGTAATTTTTTTGTTGTCTCGAAGCAAATTAGTTGCTGCTATTACACTAGAATCAAGGCTAATTTGGTCAGCAAATTGCGGTGGAGGTAGTGGACGACCATAACTATTAGTAATAGGACCAAGTAAACTTGTATTTGACGAGGCGGTGTAGATACCAAAATCAGGGTTAAAATAGGTCTGTGCTTCTAAAGTAAATCTACTTAAGCTTACGCTTATATTTACTACAATTAAAGCTACCGCTATTCCCAAGGCAAATTGACTAACTGTGAGAATAGTTCTTACGGAATCTTTCTTAAACAGGTATAGTCCTTTGCGAAAAATCGACACTGATATACACCTCCTAAGTTTATTCCATTCGGAGAGCATCAACAGGACTTGTACTCGCTGCTACTACTGCTGGATAGATACCGAAAACTAAGCTCATAAAAATACCAGAAGCAATACCCCAAAGGATTGCTTGAATATTGAAAACAAGATGGAAAGTTTGCCTAAGGCCAGTTTTAGAGATACACCAAAAAATTAAAACACCTAGAAAACCACCAAGTAGACCTTGTATGATTGCAGTAACTAGGTATTGAGAAAATATGGTCTTTTTAGTTGCACCAAGAGCCACATTCAGACCAATGCTTCTATTTTGTTTGGCAATACGAACAAAAAACAAATTCATAATATTTATACAAGCAATGAGTAGAATTAAAGTAGCGATTATGCCTAGAACAAGGTAAGATTTTTGCCAATTCTTCATCGCTGAACTATACAAAGCATAGGGACAAGAAGCATTAAAGAAGCCTTTATAGTGTTTTTTAAGATAAGATGCAATCTGATTTTGTAATTTTAGAGAGGGGGTTTTAGGGTAGAATAATACAACACTATAAGTTGGTCCTTGTTCAGGAGGAATCACACTTGTATAGCTACTAATAGCCATTTGATTAATGTCTTTAAGAAGATTGTTGACAGCACTATATTTTTTATCATCCGAGTCAAAAGAAACTGGTTCTAATACTCCTAAAACCGTAAAGGTAGGAGAGTTCACAGATATAGTTTCAACGGTTTTGCCAATGGGATTTTCGCTTGGAAATAAACTTTTAGCTAAATCTGAGCCGAGAATGATATAAGGTTTGTTATTTAGATAATCTTCTTTTGTATAGAGCGAACCAGATGCTAATTTAAGTTCTAGCCCATAAATCGCCTCGGGGGTTAAAGGCGTAAGCGATAGCATACCACCCTGATATCCTATATTAGAACTTTGGGAAAAGGATGAGGGAAGATACTGATTATAACCTCTTATTCTAGAACCTGATCTACTACCTGAGAAATAAAACTTACTTTCTGGAATCGCTTGAAAGATCTCTTCAACTTCTTCTATAGTTAGTCTATGTGAACTAGGATCATCGGGAATATCATAGCGAATTAAAGGAAAACCGGAACCATTTAAAAGTTCATTGTTAATATTAGATGCACTTTGATTAACTGTCACAATAAAATCTCTAATGTCTTTTACAGGTAATCTACTAACATAAAGGGGGGAGAGAATTACAGCTAAAACTAGAACACTTAAGGCTACAGCTAAAACAATCAACATCGTCTCAATTTTTCTTGCTCTTAACTGTTTACTACTTAACCTTAACAAGTCACTAAAACTCATTCATCTCACACTCCTTTGGTTATGGGGTTAGTTTTCTGTAAAAAATTTTTAAGTTTATCCTTCTATTATAGAAACGGTTTAATTTAGAAAAAGTTACATCCTATATTACAAATTATTAAAATATTTATTTTGCTCTGATGTCTACTATCTATTGCCTGCATTCAATTTATATATATTTGAATGGATTGTCTTTAGTCTTGTCCCTTAACTAAATTTAAAGAAAACCCACTGTTACTAACCAAATAACTGCCAATCTTACTCCAAAAAATATAGCTTTCTCGATTAATATCAAGAAAGCTATAGGTCATTTAACCCTAGGTATATGATGTAATATTCCCAAATTGCGTTCTTAAATTTTTTTAAAAAGTTAAAACAAGAGTTAGTTTAGCTTATTAAACTTTTATAAACTTCTTCTGCTTTATCCTTAACTCTTTTTTCACTAGTAAAAATACCTGTGGCTTGAGCTTCTGATTTACCAGGAACATAGCGGGTGGCAATATCGACAAGTTCTTTAAATAACTTTTGCTCTAAAGGAGTTAAAATCCCCTTATTAAGCTCCAAATGGTAGATAACTGTAAACTGATCACAAAAGGTTTTTGTACTACAGGCGTTAGCATGATAATGCTTTAATAACGAATATAACTCTTCCTTAGGTGTCATCTAGCTCACTTCCCTAATTTTTTATTTTTAACCCTCAGTGCTAATCATAACGAAAGTTCTCAGAACAAAATTAAGGTAGTTACTTATTTTCTCTAATCAAGCTAGTATTAATTTTATGCCTTCTAATAGCCATTTGTGCTTGGTCTACTTAGTTAGATAACGCCTCAAATCCAGATTTTTTGTCTCTACTGTAAAAGATAGATAAATAGGAGGCAGACCTAAGGTCTGCCTCCTTGTTGTTACTTAGTCCAGTGCAATTTTGGTAGTGTAGTAAGTATATCGCCAACTTTGATATCAACTATGAGAAAACTATCTTGAGGCTCAAAAGGTATATCACTATTGATAGAAACTGCTTTAAAACCTGTTACAGATTTTATCTTCTGTCCTTCACCTGTTTTTTCTCTAATAAACAATTTGCCATTTAAATAGCGAGTAGAATCGGAATAAGAAAATCCTGTTGGTAAAGGTACATTTAAAGTTAAATGTCTAGTTCCTTTTTCTACTTTTCCTTTGGCTAAAACCAGTGAACCTTCTAGAGCAAGAATTGTTTTATTATCTTCATACTTAACTTCTTTAATAGTGTAGGTTGTATTACGAACATAACTTCGGCTATCAATCGCTACGAGCTCACCTTTTTGGCTTTCTAAATGTCCTGCCAATGTTATCTCCGACTTATTATAGTCGACAGCCATAATTTCTACTTCTTGAACTTTGTTCTCTAGTAGAGGTTGATCATTTACCTGTAATAAACCGCCACCTACCAATAAAATTTCTTTAAGCTCATTATCAGCAAATTTTACCAACGCGAGTTCAGCAGTACTTGTTACAGATCCAATTGGTGTATTAGACTTCCCACCATTTAAGAGGAGATAGTGTTTCTGGCCATCGTAAAAGGCTATTTCGAAGGCGTTGTTATCTACTCTGTTTACTTCTTCTAAGTTTGAGCTTCCAAAAGAAGCGTCCATTATAGATATAACTCTACTCTCTAAATTCTTGGAAGCTTCGCTTCTAAGAATAAGATAGGGGTATTTTTCTTTGCCAGCCAAATTAGGCCCGAGACCTTTATAAAGTTTACTCTCCCTATCGAAGAATAACCTATTGGTTAAGGTGGTATCAGTACCATCATAAAACTTGAAGCGCGCTTCAATCATATTTTCTTCTAAGGTACCTGCTTGCAATTTGTAAATAAAACCATATCCATTTTGTGGTGCTGGATTCCAGTACATTGATTTGACACCTTCGCTAGGAATACCAATATCTTTAATCATATCGCCAGGCAATATTCTTTCGCCCCAGCTTTGGCCTTCTTTATTGAAACTAGCTTCGGGGTAATCTAAACCACCTAAAGTCCAAACACCTTCAATTTCATTAAACTCTAAATCGGTTTCTAAAATTGGTGCTGCGGTGTGGAAAACATAATCATGTCTTTGGCCACCTCTCACAGTAAAGACATCAACAACATAAGAATTTCTATTATCGATATCGATCAGAGCAGTCTGCCTGCTATATTCCTTAATAAATGCTGAAGTTGGGAACTGGTAAGGTGCGTCTAGATGAACATACTTGAGTCCATCTAAATTGGCAAAACCTAAGATTTCTGCTCCTGGAGTGTTTTTATACCACCCTTTACGATATTTATCATTATCAACTACAACTAGGTTGTGGCTCACAGCTTGGGAGCCCCAGCCTGAATGCAGAGGTGAACCAAAGATGTTGTAACCATTATCTTGGGTTAAGAGGTAACCTTTATCATAGTAAAAAAGGGCTAGTGCATCATCATGAGAGTGAGGTAGATTCGGTCCGCCTCTTAGTAGCAGGCCTCGCCTTTCTCTGCCTTCTCCGGAGCCTAAAATAGCTAAACTAGGTCCCGCGTAATAAGCTGTTTTCGCTTGATCTGTCTGACGAAAACGTTCTACCTCTGGGTAAGCCTCCGGTTTTACATGGAATAGTGCCCAGGTTCCTGAACGCCTTTGGTCAGGATTTCCTTGGCTATACTCTAAAACCTTTTCTTTATAAATCTCTTTTAACTCAGGAATTTCAGTCCGGTGGTAGAGCTGATCTAGTAAAAGAAATTCTTTACCATCAATGGTTCTTGCTCCCACCTCAATCCTTAATCTATCAGAAGAAGCATTACCATAACTCGCAAAGTGGCCAGCAATATCTAATTTATTTCTCATCTCAGCTAAAAACTCCCTAAGTTTAGGGTGATCATAAAAGTTTACTCTCTCTGGTAAACCCTCTAGATCATAGTTCTCTGGATTGTAATAATAAGCCAACTCAGCAATATCAGAAAACACTGTCTGCGTAAAATTCGCATATGAAGGAGAGCCTTCGTAGTAAAGGCCATCTCGATCTATTGTGTTTTCGAAAAAATAAGAAGCAGCTTGAATTCCCCACCGGATATAATCGGGATTACCAAGTACTAAACCTGTAGCTAGCATACCTCTCAATTCATCTGATTCATGATTATGCATCGTTGTCAGCTTACCATTTCTCAGATCAAACTCTACAAACATATAATCCTCTAAAATACCTTTAGCTACATTTTGAGCAATAGTCTGATCGTTATAATAAGATTTAGCCTGCATAGCAGGATTATTGTATAGTAGATCAAAACTTCGGACAAAATGCACTTTGGAGCGATGAACTATTGAAGTTAAAAAATGTAATCTACCAGCTATAGCCTTATCATCTACATGGAAATCTCGAGGTCCTTTAGTAGTGGGAGATAGATGAGCTAGAGCATCAAAAATAATAGCTGCTTTTTTAGCATATTGGTCCTCTCCAGTTAAAGCATAAGCATAGGCTAGTTGATGTAGGGCACCTGCATCCGATCCTTGGCCTGTGAAAGTATCGACAACAAAGGCATTCCATACCCCACGGAAGAAGAAACGCCTGTTATCGATATATACACCGTTACCACTATCGTAGTATTTACTCTCGGGGTTATTAAAGTCAATAATATGCCCAGCAGGACATTTTAAAGTTAGAGGCTGGGAAAGATCAGCAATACCATTGCCACCAAAATTGGTCCAGGTAACATTATGATCTGGGCAACCAGCTATACCATAAGCAAAAATTGCTCTTTCCTGGGGCATTATACTTCTAATATATTCATCAGGTACATCAACCCACTTATCAGCTACAGCAATAATTCTATCCTTTTCCGCTTTCGCCCATCCTTTAGTGTTAGCTAACTCTCTAGCATTAATAATATCTTCTTTACTAATATAAACTCCTACTTTAGGCACCACATCAGTAGCTAAAATCGGAGACGAAAGAAGCAAGAATAAAACTAACGCCCAAATATAATGCATTCAGATCCCTCTTTTCTCTTATAGATTAGAAAGGGCCCTAAAAAGGGCCCCATTTTTGTTATTTATTATAACTTATCGAGGAAACGTTTGAACTCTTTGTTCTTCTTTTGTAATTCGCTAGTCATCTGCTTCGCAGCGTCTTTAATAGCAGCAGTAGGATCCTTGCCCTGCTGTATAACTTCGTGAGCAGCAAAATCAAGTAACCTATAAGCCATCTCTCTAGGTGCTAGAGAAAATGGTGGTGTCTTGGCATGTTTAGCTTGCTCTTCGATGATTTGACGATCTTTTTCAGGGATAGGTAATGCTCTAAAAGCATTTATATCGGTTGGAACAAAAGTTATACCTTGAATCTCATTCATAATTCTAGAGGCATACTGAGACTGTATCTCAGCTGAAGCAAGGAACTGAAGAAGTTGCCAAGCTTCGTTTTTCTTTTTCGAAGATTTAAATATCGACATTGTTGATGGTCCTGCATAAACATCTCTATGCATAGTACCATCACGTTTAACTCCAGGTGCTACTTTCACAGACCACTTACCTTTGATCTCAGGAGCTGTTAGATTAAAGATACCATAGTCGCTATAGATGTTACCAAAGATTATAGGTACCTTGCCGGTGCGGAAATTAGTTGAACGTAGGGAGATTCCGGTCTCCTGTTCAATTTTGTATTTAGTATAAAGCTCCATATATTCCCTAAATCCAGCTATACCCTCTGGGCTATCCCACATAGAAGCTGTTAAGGAATCATTATACCAATCGGCTCCCTTTTGCCACATAAACATGGAAGCGTCACAGTAAATGTTTCCTGATAGTCCCCAAGCGAGTGATACATTCATACCTTTAGCTTGTAACTTAGGAATTATTGCTCTAAACTCATCCCAGTTATCAGGAACACCGAGGCCATTTTCAGCTAAGATATCTGTACGCACAAACATAGGATAAAGGTAGGTCCCAAAAGGAACACCATATGAAACTGATTTATAACGCCATCCCTTTAAAAGTCCGGGGAAAGTATTCTTCTCTAAATTAGTATAATTAGGATATTGAGTGAGATCTTCTAAGGCTCCTCTAACACCTAGCTGTGGAGCTACAATTGCTCCCATATGTGCTACATCCGGACCATCCCCAGTCGCAGCAGCTAGAAGATACTTCTTTTCGTAATCGTTCCAAGAAAGATTGGTTATACTTACTTCAATTCCAGTCTTTTTGGTAAAGCTGTCAGCGATAATTTCGTTAAGAATTCTCTTCTCTTCGTTAGAATAACCAGTTACCCACATGGTTAGCGGAGCCGCTACTGTTGTTATACTAACAAGCACAACAACGAAAAATAACCACATCCTTTTACTCACTACATTCACCCTTTCTGTTTTAACAGAATTCCCATTAATATTGCTATTCTTTCATTAACTTTACTTTTCCTTCTTATAATTTTTCAGAGAGTGAAAATAATGCCAATTGATTGATTTCTAACAAAAAAGGCTATCCTAACAAAAAAGAAACGGGGAATTTATTTGGCTAAAATTCGCTATATTATGCCTGGCGATGGCTTAAGAGAACCTAGATTTCTCACCTTAGCTAATGATGATTTAGAACTAAAACTTGATCTGGATGCAGCCAGTGTAGGCTTGCGCTACAGTAAACAAAACAAGGACTTTAACTTATTTCTTTTAGCATATAAAGCTTTAAATGTCTTGTTAGAAACAACCAACAACGATTTTGACTTATTTTCCTTAACTCGTCTGCAAGAAAACTTTAAACGTTTAGGATTAATCCCTTACACTCACCAAATTGAATGTGTACGCCGCGTAATTGAAGAAATGAATGGTCAAGCTATAATTGCCGACGAAGTAGGTTTAGGTAAAACAATTGAAGCAGGTTTAATTCTTAGAGAATACTTAGAGAGAGGTTTATTAAATAAAGTTTTAATCCTTACACCAGCTTCTTTAACTAGGCAATGGGAATGGGAACTACGCCAGAAGCTTAGCCTACAGGTTTATAGACAACGGACCTTACTTGATTGGCAAAATAGTTTTTTACTTATAGCTAGTCTAGCTACAGCCAAAAAAGAGCCTCATGCTTCTTTAATCAAAGAAGTTTCTTGGGATATGGTTATTGTTGATGAAGCTCATCACTTAAAAAACAATAAAACGCAAGCTTACAAATTTATCTCTCAATTAAAAAAACGCCATCTACTATTAATTACTGCTACACCTATGCAAAACAACTTAAGAGAACTTTTTAATTTAGTACAGTTAATTGCACCTGGGGTATTAGGTTCTTTAGAGGATTTTTCGCATCGGTATGCTTTAGGTGATAACCCTAACCTTGATTCTGTAAAAAAAGCTTTAAAACCATTTTTAATTCGCACTACACGTAAAGAAGCTCTATTAGAGCTTCCTCCCCGCCAAGTAACCCATGCTGGGTGTGAACAAGAGGATTCGGAAAGGCTCTTATACCAAGCCCTTTCCGAATACATAAAACTGTCCTTACAAAGAAAACACCAAAATCAACTACTTTTAGTTACTCTGCAAAAAGAACTTTGCTCTAGCGTTTTTGCCGCTCTACTAACCTTAGAAAAGTTGCTAAGTGAGTCAGAAGACCCCCTTTTAGGTGAAATTGTTCAGCTGGGTGTTTCAGTAAAAACCAATGCTAAAACCCGTTTTCTTCTTAATAAGTTAAGTACATGTCCAGACAAAATCGTAGTCTTCACAGAATATGTAGCAACCCAAAAGTTCTTAGCTAACGAACTAGCTAAACGAAATATTCGTTTTGTAACTTACGATGGCTCGTTATCTTCTTCGCGCAAAGAATGGGCTAGAGAACGTTTTAGGAGAGATGCTCAAGTACTATTAGCAACCGAAGCTGGCGGTGAAGGACTCAACTTACAATTTTGTCACCGAATTATTAACTATGATCTACCCTGGAATCCTATGAAATTAGAACAAAGAATTGGTAGAGTTCATCGTTTAGGCCAAACAGAACCAGTAGAAGTCCTTAATCTATTTACTAAAGACACCATAGAGGAAAGAATCTTGGAACTCTTGTATAAAAAACTCCAGATCTTCACCGATGTTTTCTCTTTAGATGAAGAGTGTTTAGGCGAAGATCTCACTCAATATATTATCTCTGAACTACTACTCCCACCCATGGAAAAGGAGTTAACTAGCTAATGGAAAAGTACCAACAGTTTTTTTTAGATTACCTAGATTATTTGCAATATAAGTACAAAAAAGAGGGTAATCTGGTTATAGCTCAGTGGTCGCACAATGATCAATCTAACGAAACTAGTTATACTCTAAAAGAAGCCGAACTTAACGAAGGCACCATCGGTTTTTACCCTGGCACTAATTTCTTTTACCAAGTCTTAGATTCTTGTCTAGCCAAAGGAGCTTTCACAACAGCCTATGTCAAGAAAATACCAGACCCCAAACCTCAGAACCAAACTAGGGAAAGTTATATTCCTTATCTTTATCTTTGGTTGCAACTTATCTCTCCTCAACCAAAAGCACCACGTTTGCATTTTTCTTTACTCATTAATTTAATTTCGGGTACTGTTTCACAAGCTAAACTGGGAAACTATTTAGCTGCAGACCCTGGTCCTGTAGTAAAGAAAAAAATCTCGTATAAAGAAGCTCTAAATTTAGCCCTGTATCACATCCAAGCTAATATTGAATTAGATGCTGAGTGGTTAAGAGAAAGTAAGCAACAACTGACCAATTTTAAACACGCTTTAGCTAAAGCAGGTCTTTCTCCAGAAGAAAATGAGCAAACCATCTTAGCCACTAAAGCTAGGTTATTCCCTAATTTTCAAGTTCAGATTAAGTTACTTGGTAGGCTCTTTATTTTAGAGCCAGAAAATAATTACCTACCAATAATCTGTGAATAAGAAAGGCTACTGATCGTTGTCAGTAGCCTTCTAACGTTAATTTCTTTCTGCCTCCCTAAATAGACCTCTATTTAGTCGATACTAGGTAATGATTTGGCAAGCAAGAGATACTCTGCAATATTCTCGGCCTTCGACCTTTGTTCTTCCTCGGTAAGTTCTCGCACTACTTTACCAGGAACACCAACTACCAATGAGTTTGGTGGTATTACCTTCCCAGGACCAACTAAAGCTCCTGCGCCGATCATTGAGCCTGAACCTATCTGAGCTCCATCAAGGACAATTGCTCCCATACCAATTAAAACATCATCTTCGATGAGGCAACTGTGTAGAATAGCACCATGGCCTACAGTTACCCTTTTACCTAGTTTTAATGGTAAATCTTTGGTTACATGTAAAATCGCGTTCTCCTGGATGTTAGTATCGCAATCGATATAGATAGGTGCAATATCAGCTCGAATAACTGCATTGTACCAAACATTTACATTATTCCCTAGTGTAACCTCGCCAGCAATAACTGCACTCTCAGCTTTATGCACATTTTGACCTAATTTCATTCTAAAACCCCTTTAATTTTCCTGCGGTTTCTCACTTGCTAGTAGATCGATGTCCCGGACTACTTCCTGCATTACCTCGCTATAAAGTTGTCCAAAAGCTAACTCAGCTTCGATAACATTACGTACATAAGGATTCATGCTAACAACATCCCATAGTTTACGAAGTTCACCTAAATATGCTTCGACATCCTCACCTTCAAGCGCCTTCCTTTGAATCTCCATTTGCTTCTTACGAAAATCGTTTAACATAATACCTGCCGCTGCATGTTCTTCTATTTCCTTAGCAGCTTTTTGATAGGCAAGATACTCATCACTTAGTTTAAGAACTAGGTTAATCTCTTTAGCTTTGTTAATAATATCTTCTCTAGTCATTTATTATCGCCCTTTCTCTTTTATTTTACCTATCATCTGTCTTAATCTATTTTCTGTATTCTCAGGTAATGGCTTAACCTGCCAAACTATCTCTTCTTCTTCAACACTTTGGGGTATATACTCTTCAAGGCCTAATAAACTATGCAAAATTATTAGCGCCGTATCCTTATCAGGAAGTTTTCCTCGTGGTGAAGAGTCTGGATCGAGAAGATCTTCTCTGGTTCGCGGTGCTCCTACACAAGATGGACAGCCACGTTCGCAGTTACAAGCTTTGATAAGATTTAAAGCTTTTTCTAATAGTTCTTCGATTAAAGGGAAAGCTTTCTCTGTGATACCAATTCCACCTGGAAAACGATCAAAAAGGAAGAGGACAGGTTTACCTGTGTTAGCACTATCAACAGCCGAACCTACATCACCAGGATCAGAAAGAATATAAAGTGGCATTAAAGACGATAGGACATTGCCAATGCCTAAAAGTCCTTCACGGGGATCTTTGCCATATTTAATTACATCACCTACTACTTTAGAAGGTAGCTCTAACCAGATACCACAGGTTTCTAAAGTTGATGGTGGTAACTTTATACTACCAAAACCAAAAGAGTCTTTGGTATAAAATTTAATCTTACGAAACATATAGGTAATAAAAGTAACATCTAGTTCACCAAAAGCTAGACGTGCTTCTTGATAATTGCGGTTTAAGCGCTCTTCTTTTACCAAGACTCTTCTTTCAGTTATAGACTGGGTGAAGTAATCTACATCAGCTCTTTCTACATAGGCTATTTTACCTTTTAAATCAAGTTCTCTCACTAAATAAGTATCGGCATTATGCATATAAACTGCTTCTTCGTGAAGTTGAGTGAAAGCAGACAGTTCGTCAATACTCCCTATGGCTACAGTTTGGTTATCGACTCTTTCCACTATACTGTAGGTGTTTTCGGAGATATTTCTTAGATTAATATCCTGGGGTGGGTAACCCCTACCAATCCAAAAGAACTGATTCCTCCTTGGGGATAGCTCCCCACTTTCAGTAAGTATCTGGGTTACCGCTGGGGCATTTTCACTAATATTAATAACTTCATCCTTTCTTAGGGGTAACTCATAAGCCATAGCTCTAAGCTCACTAAGTAAGATATAAGGGTTATCTGGATCTATAACAGCACTCTCTGGAGATTGCTCAAAGAAGTAATCGGGGTGTTGTACGATAAACTGGTCGATAGGATCAGAGTTAGCAATAAGTATAACTAACGAATCGTTTTTACCTCTACCAGCTCGTCCTGCTTGTTGCCAAGTAGAAGCTACCGACCCAGGATAGCCTACAATAAGACAGGCATCTAAGCCACCCACATCAATACCTAATTCTAAAGCACTTGTGCTGGTTACACCTAGAAGTTTACCTGTAAAAAGATCCTCTTCTATCTGCCTTCTATCTTCAGGCAAATAACCGCCCCTATATGCTTTAACCATTTGTGATAAACCGAATCTACTTAGCTCATCAGCAGCATAACGGTATAAAAGTTCAGCAGTTACCCTGGCCTTAACAAAAGCGATAGTTCTAATCCGTTCTTTAATTAATTTAACAAAAAGCCTGTTAGCCTCCACATTAGCACTTAAACGTTGCCCCTCCCTATCATCCCATGGAGGATTCCAAAGAACAAAGGTCTTCCGTCCTTTAGGAGCCCCATCATTATCGATTAAAGTAACAGGTTCTTTAATGAGTGATTCTGCTAACTCTAAGGGATTATTGATAGTAGCACTAGTCATTATGAATTGAATTTTAGTGTTATATTTTTGGGCAATTCTTTTTAACCGGTTAATGACTAAAGCTAGATGAGAACCGAAGACCCCTCGATAGGAGTGGACTTCATCGATTACTACATAACGTAACTTGCTCAAAAATTGGCCAAAAGAATCATGGTGTGGGAGAATATAACCACTTAGCATGTCAGGGTTAGTTAAAAGCAGTCTACCCCTATCCCGGAGCCTTCTGCGATCGTTAGGGGGTGTATCACCATCAAAGGTCCCTAACTCTAACTCTGGGGCTAATTCTCTTATTTTTCGCTGCTGATCCTGGGCTAAGGCTTTAGTAGGATAGATATAAAGGGCTGTTGTGTCGTCCGTAGTGAGAAGAGTTTCTAAAACTGGTAAATTATAACACATTGTCTTACCACTGGCTGTGCCAGATACAACAACTAAATTTTCGCCCTTTCTGGCTTTATCTAGTGCTGTCGCTTGGTGAGTATAGAGTTTCTTTATATTAGCTTTTTTTAATAAAGGCTCAATAACCTCACCTAGCTCTACCTCTCCAAACTTTGGTCTCTGAGTAGGTAAAGTTTTCACAGTTTGAATTTGCTCTCTATAGTGGCGTGAATTGGTAATTTCTTTGAGAAAACCTTCTACATCCACGCTATCACCTCATAACTATTTAAGTGGAACCATTTGACGTTTACGAGCTGTAAACGTAGCTATTTCTTTGACACCAAATTTATTTAATAATTCTAGAGCTTTAGCAAAATCCATACCTACCTCTGTAGGCGCGTGACTATCTGAACCTAATGTCAAAGGGACCCCTGCTTCAACTAGTTTTTGTATAAGAGGAGGTGCCGGATAGATCTCTGCGGCTACTTTTCGAAAACCCGAAGTGTTAAGCTCAGCAGCGACATTGGCTTTCTTCAACTCTAAAGCCAGATCATTATATAAAGAAGACAAATCTTCCGAAGGTCGATGACCATATTTTTTGATCACATCTAGGTGAGCCATTATATCATATAGACCTGTTTGAGCCGCTGCTATAACCAAAGAAAAATAAATCTCATACGTTTTATAGAGGTCTCTTTTGTCAAACTCATCTAGATACACAGAAGAGTCTATAGGCCAAGGACCAATGTGATGTACTGATCCTAAAACATAATCCCATTGGTAATTAGCTAACAAACTTTTAGTTTTCTCAATACTTTCCGGGAAGTAATCTGCTTCAATACCAGTTTTAATTGTTATCTGTGGGTATTTGGTTTGTAATCTCACAATTTCCTCTCGATACTCGGGTAATTCCTTCTCTTGCATAGCCCAGTCACAGGACCAAGTTCCTTCAGGTGCGGGACTAAGGGGTAAGTGATCGGAAAATCCGATCTCGGGAAGACCCAATTTAATTGCTTGCCTAACATATTCATCCATGGTGCCAACCGCATGGCCGCATCGTGTTGTGTGCATATGGTAATCTACTTTCATTTCTTTAGCTCCTTCAATGATTGCCCTGATTTATAGACAGGCTCTTTTACTGACCAATATTTTTTTGCCGTATAAGTTAACCCCTGGACCTTAGTCCAATCAATCGAGTTCTCGGCGATATACTCGTTATTAACATAGATACCTTTAACTTCGGCTAAAAATAGTTCATGGGTTCCTAGAGGAATGATTTGTTTTATTTGGCACTCGGCATTAACTGGGAATTCTTTGATTAAAGGTACCTCAAGGATCTGACTTCTAACTGAATGCCAACCTGTAGCAGTAAATTTATCTATATCCTTACCTGACACTACACCACAGTAATCAACACCTGAGGCCTGGCTCTCTTGTGGGATATTGAGGCCAAAAGCCATCTGTTGATGTAATAACTGATTGCTAAAACGTGATGGTCTAACTGAAATACCCACCATTAAAGGATCCGAATTAAGAATTCCTGCCCAACCTAGGGTAATAAGGTTTGGTCTAATAGGGCCATCTACACTAACTACCACAATCGAGACCGGAAAAAATGCCGATTTATAATCAGGCCAAAATTGTTTGTCTTGCAATAGATGCTCACTCCTATCTTGTTTCTATTTTACCAATTTCTAGGTAGAAGGCAAAGAAGAAGCTGCTCAATTTGAGCAGCTTTAATTATTATGATTTTAAAGGAAGCTCTACTCTTTTCCCTTCCGAACGATAAATTCCCAAAACAATATCGAGAACTTTCTTGGCTTCTTCACCACTTATCCAGTGTCTCTTACCACTCGCAACATCTTTATAGAATTCAGCGATCTGTGTTGAATGGCTAGAACCCCAATAGGATTTACCTTCTTTAACCTGTTGATCTTCTTTTACAGTATAAGCTTCATCGCCAATTTCAATTCTCGCCATGTCTTTTTCAATAAATATTTTGCCATTTTCACCATGAATCTCCAAAATAATGTTAGAATCATAGGTGTAGTAGTTAGTTGCGAATAAAACACCGCGAGCACCGTTTTTAAATTGGAACATAGCTTCGGCAACATCTTCTACTTCAATGTAAGGGTGGAATCTATTGTGGCAAGTACCTTGTACCCATTCCACTTCGCCAACAAGCCATTGCATCAAATCTATAGTATGAATGGCTTGATCTATTAAGACTCCGCCACCTTCTTTATCCCAGGTACCTTTCCAATTACTTTCTAAATAATACTCCTTAGTACGATACCAAGTAACAAATGCTCTAGCGCCAAGAATTTTGCCTAATTTACCCGCATCAATAACTTTTTTAGCTTCTTGACTGGCTAGGTTATAACGATTTTGTAAGATAACGCCAAAATTCTTGTCACTCTTTTTACCAGCAGCAATCATAGCCTCGGCTTGCTCTACGCTAATGGCCAAAGGTTTCTCTGTGATAACATTTTTGCCTGCTTCTAAAGCATCAATCACCATAGGAGCATGTAAGTAATGAGGTGCACAAACATGCACTACATCGATGGAGGGATCTTTTAACATCTCTTTGTAGTTGGTGTAAGCTTTGCAACCCTCTTTACCATACTTTCTGGCATATTTTTCTGCTCTTTCACCGATAATGTCTACTGTTGCCATTAAATGGGCATCTGTGTTGTCGTTAATGGCATGAGCATGCACCCTGGCTACTCCGCCACAGCCAATAATAGCTGATTTTAGATGGCTCATTGTGCGATTTCTCCTTCCTAAATGCAAAGCTAGGGAAAACCTAGCTAGTAAGATCATCTGTTCAAATGAGGGTTATTCTCTATTCGTTGATGTAACCCTGCTACTTTTTCGATAAAGTTATTTTAATATTAAACACATAACTGTGTTTCCACTTATCTCTGGAGGGATAGTTGTTGCGAATCACAAAAAAGATTCATTACCTCATAATTTCCCTAATTGTAATTGCTACTTTTTTACCAGAGGCTAGCTTACAATTATTTGTAGGATCAATATTTCTTCTAGCTCTAGCTTTTTTTGTCTCTTTCGATCTTTACCTTTTAGGTAGTTCCCTCATCATAGCTAGTGCTCTATTTAACAATTATACTACAAACGCCATAATACTTATCATCTTTAGCGTTATATTATTCATTTTAGCGAAAAAACTCCGTTATAGTTCTATTACTAACTTTCCTGAGCTAGTAATAGAACACTCCCATGAAGGACTTTTAATTGTCAATGCTAATGGTAAAATAACCTTTGCTAACCACAAAGCCCATGATTTATTTGCCTTAAAAATAGCTAATACTTCCTTTACTTCCTTACTTAATGATGTTGATAAACAAGCCTTTAGAGAGGCTTTTGCCTCCATAACCAGTTATACTTTAGATTTTACTTATAAAGAAAAACAATTACAGGGAAAAGTAATACCATTTTTCGAATGGGATAGAACCTGCTATGCCATAGTTGTTTCGGACATTACCGAATTAAAATTAGCTGAAGAAAGAGTTCAATCCTCACTAAATCTATACCAAACTTTGTTCCATGAAGCTTCTGATGCTATTTTCTTACTCAAAGCAACAGAAGATCTCCCATTCATTACTGTCAACAATGCTTATCTAAGTTCAACTGGCTTAACTCTAGATGATGTAGTTGGTAAACCAGTTGCCTCACTCTTCCCTAAAAACCATACCAATTTAGTAGAAAACTATCAAAAGGCCTTAACCCTAGGTGAGCCAGTCACATTTAAAGATATTATGGTAACCCCTAACGGCAAAAGAGTTTATCTAACCACAATTACCCCCATTCTCTCTGCTCCCCATGAGGTACCTGTGTTCCTTGGGATATCTAAAGATCTAACTAATCTAACCTTTTCTGAAGAACTATTTCGTTCTTTAGTACAAAGTCTGCCCTTGGGTGTAATTGCTTTCAATTTAGATGGCAAAATAATTCATGCCAATGAACCTGGACTCACTCTCCTTGGTATCAGTTCAGCTAGTAGTGTAGATATGCGTAAAAACGCTATTATGCAAGGCAAACTTTTAGAATATATTTTAGAAACTCATCAACCATATTCTTTTGAGAAAAAAAATGGTCACAGCATTCTTAAAATTACTTTAGCACCACTACTAGATGATAATGAACCTAGAGGTATTCTCGTGCTTTTAGAAGATGTAACTTTAAAACATGTACAAGAAAATAACCTTAGACGCCGTAATCTTGAATTAGAGATGATATATCGTATCCAATCTAAAGAAACTAGTGATACACAATCACTGCTGGAATTGGCTTTACATGAACTATTTAATATCACCTCAGCTGACTCTGCTTTCGCTTGTTTTACATATGGTAAGCGAGTGTTCCAAGCAGAGATCCAAGGTAACTTCGCTTCCGACATTTATAAGACAACTTCGTTGAAAGCTTATTATGAATTAGATAGTATTACTATTTTCCATAATCCTCCTAATCTTCATCGTATTGTGATACCGTTAAAAGCTAAATCTAACTCCCAAGGCTTTATTGTGTTATCTTATTTTGCCGAAAGTCTTTTCCCACCTGATACTCACATCTTAGAATTACTGGCTAGTGCCATCGCTTCCGAAGTGACAAAAACAGCCCTCAAAGATGAGCTAGCATTCCTCAGCCACCACGACCTACAAACTGGTCTTTATAATCGGACTTACTTTGATCAAGCCTTAGCTAATAAAAAAGGAGATTTAGCTATTTTAATTACCGACTTAGACAATTTGAAAATAGTAAACGATACCTATGGTCATGTCAAAGGGGATCAATTAATTAAAAAGATAGCTGCTGTCTTAGAAAATGGGCTGCCTGAATATATAGTAGCACGCATTGGTGGCGATGAATTTGCAGCGATCATAACAGGTCTTAACGAAACTGAACTAACTACATTAAGTACTAAAATTCGCCAAACTTTTAAGCAAGAAGGTATTGAAGCTTCGGTTGGTGTTGCTTTTGGTAACGATCCTTTTAAGGTTTTTCGTCTTGCCGATGACAACATGTATACCGATAAAGCCAAACGCAAGGGTCTTATAGGCAATACTTCACCCGACGACAACCATAGAGTTGGTTAATTATTAATTTTCAATGATCTTAACGCTAACAGTTATTAACCTCAAACGCTAAACTAACTCCACTTGAAACTATTACCTCAATTTTAGAAATTTCATTATTACACCATCTCTTTTTAGAGATGGTGTAATAATGTAGGTAAAAAATACCTTGCAAAATTGTAAGACTATTATCTGACCTGTAAGGATTAAAAATGGTGTAGGGCAGTTTAATATTGTATACTTGTTCCAAAGGAGTGAGAGTATGGGATTAGGTCAACTTATTTCCTGGACATCTAGACAGATACGTTCACGTTTTTTTGAATCTCTTTTAATTATATTAGCTATTTCCCTAGGAGTAGCTGTTCTTTCAGTTGTCGGTACTGTAGTTATTAAAGGAACTAGAGAATTAAATATGTCCGACCCCGAGCAAAACACCATTACAATTCAACAAAAAGTTGACGATTATAGGACGTTTTATAAATCAGGTAATAAAATTCCAGCTCAGCTAGTAGGCAGCATTGAAGCTGAAGAAGTAAAACTTTCTTTAGATTTTATCGAAGATTTACAAATAGCTATACCCGAGATTGATACTATCCTCGCCTATGAACATCAAGGAGGTAGACTAAAGGGAGCTCCACCAATGAATGAAACTGATTGGCGCAGTGGACCTGATCCAAATTGGTTAACAATTATTTGGACTTTGCCTAATTTAATTACCTTTTTAAATGGCGAGTTAGAAAAGGGTTCCTTTTATACACTTGACGATTTTAAAAATCAAGAAGCAGTTGCTGTAATAGGTTACGATTTAGCTCAAGATCTCTTCCCTGATAAAGACCCTCTTGGCCAATTAATTGAACTTGAACACATCGATACACCTCTTACTGTAATTGGCGTTTTGAAAAAGGTACCCGAAGAAATACCCGAACGTTATACTCAGTTTTCCTGGTTTAGAAGCGAGATGAATAGATACATCTTCTCGCCTAGACATAATTGCAACCAAACAAACGATCCCATTTTTAGCAGTATTACCTTAGTACCTAAAAATGACGATCCAACAGCTAAAGTAAAGGACTACCTCCTAGCTAGGTATGGTGATTCCTTGTCTGTAGAAAGTGCCCGTGAAGAATTGCAGTTCTTCTTAAAATCAATGCAACCGATGTTAATCTTTATAGGTGGCCTAGCATCCTTGGCTTTGTTTATTGCTTCTTTGAATATTCTCAACCTAATGTTGGCCCGGGTTCTTAAAAGAACTAAAAGTATTGGTATCTCGAAAGCTATCGGTGCTAGTAAAAGCAATATTTTTTGGCAGTTCTTAATTGAATCGCTAAGCTTAGGCCTTTTAGGTGGTCTTGTTGGTTTAGGATTAGTTGCTCTAGCTACACCACTTTTAAAATCATTAGGAGAAATATTCGCCATTTCTTTACCTACTGTTTTTCTCAGTTTAGGTGCTAGTCTTACGGTAAGTTTAATTTTTGGTATTTATCCAGCTATTAAAGCTTCACGTATCAACCCTGTTGATGCTTTACGTGCAGAATAAATTGAGGAGGTATAACATGGAAAACTTTAAATTCCTCCTGCTTATGATTAAAAAGCGACCGTTGAGGTTTATCTTGACTACCTTACAGATCGCTTTAGGAGTTTTAGCAGCAGCTCTAATCTTTAATATTCATTTTGGCCTCACCGATATGATAAACAATACCGCTTCCCAAACAAGCGAAGAATTTCTGCAAGTATCGATCTTTGAAGAAGAAAAAATGGAAGATGGTAATATAATTCACGCCATGGGGAATAAGCGGTTAAGTTCAAAGTTGCTCCAAGAATTAGCGAACAATACTAATAGCATTTTAGGAATTTCTTCGCAAAATTATTTTCATGATTTGTTATTAGTAGATAAAAATCTCTATCGACCTGTAGGAGCTTTTAGTGCAGGAGCATCCTTTAATCAAACATTTCCCCTCGAATTTATTAACGGATCCTTCTATACAGAAGCTGAAGAAAAAGATAATAAAACGGTTATTTCCGAAGCCCTAGCTAAAACCCTGTTTGGCACAACTGATGTTTTAGGTGAGACTATTGGTGTAACTACGAGCAAAGATAGCGAACCCACTAATTACCTAGTTACTGGTGTTTTTAAAGAACTACCCCCTACAATCACTATGCTTTTAGGACCAGTCAATATGGTGCTTACTCCTCCGTCTTATATGATTAGTGAGAGTTTTGTAGAATTTTCGCTAAGAATAGAGAAAAACCAATTTACCGAGATCAAATCAGCCATTGAAGAACTTGTCTTCCAAGAATGTGGTCCTGAAGCTAAAGTAACTATCGATACTGCCCAAACCTTATTAAATCAAATTAAAAGTTCAACAGATAGCTTTCTAAAAATATTAGGCATCCTTGCTTTTGCTGCGGTAGTTGTAAGTTCAATTGGCATCTTAAGCATTATGTTGGTAAACATTTTAGAAAGAACAAGAGAAATAGGACTACGTCGTGCTCTGGGTGCGACAAAAGGAACCATCTTTGGCCAAATGCTTTATGAATCAATCATGCTCTCTAACATCGGTGGCTTTATGGGGCTAATTCTAGCTGCTATAGTATCTCGCTTCTTCAACGTCGGTAAGATATTAAACTTTATGTATATCAACATGCAAACTACACAAAGCTCTCTTTCCTGGCAAGCCGCTTTGCTTTCTCTTGCTTTAGCAAGCATTGTGGGTGGTTTATTTGGCATCTACCCCGCTTACCAAGCCGCTCAATATTCGCCAGTAGAATCATTACGCGATTAAAGGAGGATGAAAATGCACAAAGATAAACCCATTATCATCAATAAACCTAGGCCTAAAAAATCAAAACGAGATTTCAGTTTAACGATTTTTGTTTTAGTTGTCTTAGCCTTCTTAATAGCCATACCAGCATATATTTTCATCCCGAAAAACAAGGTCTACAAACTAGATAATTATACTTATACTACGGTGAAAGAAGCTACGTTTAGAGAATTTGTTCGAGCTACAGGGAGTGTTAAAGCTAAAGAAAGTTGGACTCCTACTTCTCGTTATAAAGGAAAGATTAATAATGTTTATATAAACTCTGGTGATGAAGTGAAAAAAGGAGACCTTTTATTAAAGTTAACCTCTCCAGAACTGGAAAATAGCCTTAAAGAGCAAAAAGAACTTTTAGCTAAAGCCAAGGTAGAACTAGAAAAAGCGAAAATTGATGCTGACTTAGAGTTGCAAAAGATCGAGTGGTCTATACGTGAACAAGAAAAAGCAGTCCGGAATGCTCAAGAAAACCTTGAAGAAAAAGAACTGATGTATAGCTTAGGCACAACTAGTAAAAGAGCTCTAGAAGAAGCTCAAAGTGCCTTACTCACAGCAAAAGAAGAATTATTTGTTAAACAAAAAAATGTTGAAAAAACTAAACTAACTAATTCCCTAGCCATCGATGCTGCCACTACTCAGATTCGAGTTACTACTGAAAAGTTAGCTGAGTTAGAAAAAATCAGCCAAGAAAACACTCTAATCGCTCCTTTTTCTGGTAAAGTCCTGGAAATAGCCGTAAAAACTGACGAAGAGATTAATGCTGGTGCCTTGCTTCTTAAACTTGTTACCGTTGATAACCCTTTTGTCGAAGTAAAGATCACAGCCCAAGAAGCAGATCGTGTTAATGAAGGTATGAAAGCAAATGTGAAAATTGCTGGTCGTACCCACCAAGGGGTTATTGAAAAATTATCTTATGCCATAAGTGCTGATAAAGGTAGCGCTCATATCCTAGCCGATATTGTTTTTTTAGCTGATCCGGGTTTTATTTTACCTACTACCGAAGCTCAAGCTGAAATCGAAACTGGCAGAAGAGATAATATTATTTGTTTGCCTCGTGGCCCTTATGTTACTAGTGGTCAGAATATGTTCGTCTATAAGATCATAGATGGAAAAGCTTTGCGCACAGATGTTACTTATGGCGCTTATGATGGTAATTTAATTGAAATAAAAAGAGGCTTAAATCAAGGCGATATTGTGATTACAAGTTCCTATGAAGCTTATAAAGATCAAAAAGAGATCATCGTTAATCTTGAAGGAGGCAGAGCAAATGATTGAATTAAAAGAGATTAAAAAGATCTACCGTCTTGGTAATAACCTGGTAGAGGCCTTGAAAGGTGTCTCCTTAAAGATAGATAGAGGCGAAATGTTAGCTATTATGGGCCCCTCTGGTTCAGGTAAATCGACTTTATTGCATATACTTGGTTGCCTTGATCTGCCTGATAGTGGCGAATATCTTCTCGAAAGTACTGATATCACCGGCCTTAGTGATAAAGAAATTTCCCGTATTCGTAACGAGCACTTTGGCTTTGTTTTTCAGGCCTACAATCTATTGCCAGAACTTAATGCTCTAGATAATGTTTGCTTACCAATGATGTATGCTAAGGTACCCAAAAGTGAACAAAAAGATCGTGGCTACGAACTTTTAAAGAAAGTTGGTTTAGAAAAAAGAACCAAGCATTATCCTAATCAACTCTCTGGTGGCGAACAACAAAGGGTAGCAATTGCTAGAGCTCTCGCCAATGACCCAACACTAATTTTAGGTGATGAACCTACTGGTAACCTAGCTAGTGCACAATCAGAAGAGATTCTAGACATGTTTTGCCAGTTAAATGAAGAAGGAGTAACAGTAGTATTAGTCACCCATGATGCTAATGTTGGCTCCAGAGCTAAAAGACTATTGAAACTTCAAGATGGCTTAATCTCTCTTGATGCAATGCTTACAGAACGTAATTCTGTCGAGTATGTTGCTAATCTTCTCCATGCTAACTAGGAGGTTTATCATTATGAGAAAAAGATCTAGGCTAGCACTTCTTAGTCTAATGCTAGTCTTACTCTCTTTATCTGCTGGGGCTTATTCTCTTCTGGAATTTGAAAAAATGGCTATAGCTAATAGCATCTCCTTAAAGAAAGCTGAACTAATCTTAGAACAAACAGCCATTGATTATAATAGAGCTAAGCATAAAGAGTATACTCTCCCTCAAAAAACTCTTTTAGAAAAAGAAAAAGCCTGGTATGAAGCAGAAAAATCGCTTACAACTATGAAAAATCAAATCAAAATTGATACCAAAAAACAAGCCTTAAACTTTATCGAAGCAAAAACTAACCTCACAGAAAAAAAACTGCAGCTACTTAAAGAAAAACGCAACTTAACTTTAACTGAATTTCGCTACGAAAAGGGGCTTAGCTCTAAGTTTGAATTAGAGCAGCAAAAAAACAAAGTTAGAGTTGCTGATGAGGCTCTGCTCCAAGCCCAAAATGCTCTGCAACTTCAAATCATGAAGTTAAATCAATTGACCGGTCTACCTCTTGGCCATGACTTCGAACTAGAAATACCTACAGTTACCTTACCAAAATTACCTGATAAAGATGAGTTACACCTGCTTCTTATCAAGAAAGAGCCTTCTCTGCAAAAACTACAAAACCAAATTGAAGCTCAATCTTTGGTTTTGTCTATGGCAAAATTACAAGAAGAAGCTGCCTTAACCATTAGAGAACAAGAGATCGCGTTAGAGTTACTTAAGTTAGATTTAATAACTAAAGAAAATGAAATTCATCTTTTAGCAGAACAGGAGCAACTTCAACTAAAAGATCGCTTACGCCAAATAGATAATATGCAAAGAGAATGGGAAGAGGCACAAGCAAAATTAGTCGAAGCTAAGGAACAATTTTCTTTAGGGCTCATCTCTCTAAGTGAGCTAGAAGAAGCTTCTGAGGCTGTAACACTTGGTGAATTAGGGTATAAAAATGGTTCACTTTCTCTAGCCATCTCTTTACTTGAATTAGGGTATCCTACAGAAGCTTTAGAGGTGGACACGCATGAATAAAATAAAACGATTGCTTCTATGTCTTCTTACCCTTTGTTTTAGTACCTCTGCTGTAGCCTTAACCCTAAGTGAAGCTCTCTTGTTAAGCGAATCAGGTATTAATAATCAAATATTAGCTTTAGAAAAGCAAATTAATGCGATTAATTCTACCCCACTCTCTTTTGGAGAGCAACTTTATAACAATACCCAGATTGCTCTAAATGGTGCTTCTAATGGCAGTAAAAATAATACATCCCTTTTACTGAATATGAGCACAAACGCCAACCCCATTTCCCATGCTAACCTATCATTTAATTTAGCTAATCCAAGTCTCTCTCTCAAAGTATCTTTTAATCTTTTCCCACCCAAAAGTAACCAAAGCGCCAAGCAAAGTATTCCCTTGCTACAAGAAAATGAGCTTAATATCACCAAACAATTTTTCTCTGTACTTGCTTGCAGATTAGAATTACCAATAAAAGAAAAAACGTGGCAGTTAGGGAAAGAAAATTTGTTAGTTAGCGAGAAAAACTATTCTTTAGGTTTAATCTCTTTTAGTGACTATAAAGAAGCTGTCCAAAATGAACAGCTTAAGCAGCAGGAAGTCATAGAACTACAAACAAAGCTAAATGAAGCGGAATCTAGTTTAGAAACTGAACTAGGTTGCATTGAATTAGACACTTTAATCTATAACTTTTCTTATGAATGGCCAACACTCGATACTCTTAATGTAGATACTAGATTAATTGAACAATTAGAAGAACCTCTTAGAATAACTAAAGAAGAGCTCCATAAGCTTAAGCAAAATAAAAAGCCTCAGCTTGGAACCAGCATTGATTTGTCAGCAAATAAAACTAGTTTCAACTACGGTGTATTATTAGAGTTTAGTCAGACTCTCTTTAATCCAAGCTTAGCTAAGCAGATTCAAAAAACCGAACTGGAGTTGCAAAAACAAGAACTACTTTTCACACAAAAAAAAGAGGCCCTTTACGCAGAGGCCAAATTAGCTTTACAAGCTTATTCAAAATCACGCCAAGCCTGGTTAAAAGCAAAAGAAAATCTAGCTGATGCTACAAAAATGCACCAGCTAGCTAATGAAGGCTATCAAAAAGGCTTAGTGTCTCCAAAAGAATTAAAGATATCGTTAATTGAGCAGGAGCTGGCTCTACTTAATGTACAAAATGCGCATATGGAATGTGCGTTAAAGTATCTAAACTTGAAAAGATGGGAACCTAACTTACCTGTACCTTCGCTATAATCGCTACAATCATTTTGACAACCCTAAAAACCAGGTTTATAATTAGGGGAGTTTGATAAGAATCGGAGTGTGGCTCAGTTTGGTAGAGCGCTGCGTTCGGGACGCAGAGGCCCGGGGTTCGAATCCCCGCACTCCGACCATTACAAAGTATTGCTATGCCTCACTCTAGAGAAATCTAAAGTGAGGCATTTTTATAGCTAAAGCTGTCCTTTGTAGCTATACCAGTGCAAGTTCAAGCATGAACGTATAAAATTAAAAACATAAAGTATCGCCACAAACCAACAATAACTAAAACGAATAATTATATTTCCAGTATTAAAATAGAATACATAAGGGTGATAGACTAATTTAATTATCCAGAACGCTCTTTACAACAATTTTTTCTATATTAGATGTCTTTCTTTCTAAGTGAATCTCTAAAATTATTATAAATATCGTTATATCTATCTTTGCTTTGCTCCAGCCATTCATAAAGCTCCCAGATAATAATCACTCCTGTGCTGCAATAATTAGTGTGTTTTTCGCTACGTGGGTTAGCATTTTAGTCAATACATGACTGGAACGGTGTTTTTTGAGGCTTGGCTAATAAAATCTAATTTATTATATGACTAAAGTATTAAGCCATGCTCTAGAAACGGTTAAAAATGCTGTTTTATACATACCACCTGCTAGACAGTATAAAAAAAGCCATCCGTTGTGGATAGCCCTGTCCAATAACATAGTAACACGAAAAAAGAGTCCAAAACCGCCAAGTTTCTGCCACTGATATCACCGACACACTATTTTCATAATATATGTAAATTTCCGCTGTTTAGGTCTTATTAATCATTTCTTTCTTTTGAAGAAGGAGAATACGCCATTAAATTTAATTATGCCAATAAGTTTAATTATTAAGTATAATGATACAGGACAACCTGACATTCTAATAAATAGCATTGCAGATTCAAATTCCAGTGAACATAGAAAAAAAAAGAGAGGTGCAATATGTAAAAGAGAAGCTATCAGGAGATGGCTTCGATTAGAAAGGAAAGTTCCTCTAACCGTATAGACATGTTAACAAGTTTATATTATGACGATCCTAATCCAGAACTTTTACTAAGTATACTTAGCTAAAAGATTAATTTCTTAGAAAACTTATATACAGAATATCTAACGTCAATCAACATTCTTGGATTAACTATGCAAATAGACTCATATTTCACTGATAACTTATCATATTTTTTAGAGAGTATATAAAGAGGAGGCCTGATCATGATCTCAAAAACACCAAGATGGATGTTCATTTTAATTCTTACAGTAATTCTTTTATCAATCAACATAACAGCAGCCGAAACATCAGACATAGACGTAAGCACATGGGTTAAGTTATTGGGTTTTAGGTCATCAAAGTTCCAGTTGCCACTATTTGAAGAGTCTGAAGTTTATATGGACATCTATCGAAAAGATACTCATTACCAGAAAGAACGCATAAGTTTATTTAAGTTTGCCCAACCAAATCAAGCTTTAAAAAAGCGTGAAGGTTTTCTAGCTTTTGCACCTATAGGATCACACTCTTACCAGGTATATTGGGGGACCGATAATAATGCACTTGCTCAGACAGCAATCGATTTCAGTGCATTTTTGTCAAACCCTGAAAAAGAAAATATGTCACTTATACTTATGTGGTTTAGGTCACCAAACTTGTTGTTTGAAAATAACGGTGACACCATAGAAACTACAGTATTTATAGTGACCATTAATGAAAATCCAAAACCAATGCCATCTAATTTATCTGATACAGATGGTTTATTAAGATTAATTAATCTTGGACATGAAGTAATAGTTGTTTTTAGGTTAAAAATAAGGTAAACATGTAACTCTGAAGCAAAAAGTTCATACTTATAACCACTAAAGTCCCCTTGTAAAATCTTTCTATTACAAGGGAACTTTTCATTAACTATAAAATCTATAAAGTTCATAGATTCTAAAGTACTTCTTAACCAATAACTTCACGAAAAAAAGTGACATATATTTCGATACTTCATCCTTTACAACATGCCTTGGATAGACTAAACATCCCAACCAAGCCTTTCTGCAAATGTCCCAAAAGCAATGATACCATAGCCTCCACTTATATATAGGTGGGGGCTATTTGACGTTTACATACAAAACATTCAGCATAAGCTCTAGAATTATACATATCTAAGCTAAAACCAAGAGGTAATAAACCGTTCATAACCCCATATCCTACTGTCTTTGAACCTGCATTTACAACACAATATTATGTTACACCATCAATCGTCCTACAGAATGTAACCATATTTAAGCTATCATTATCATACAGCTCTTCATATACTACCCACCCGCTAATCAAATCAATATCATCTCTTTTATCTACATAAGGTAAGCGCTTTCTGTCTAACTATTAACCACTCTTTTCCCTTATAAAATTTAACCACTGTCTTATCTCTAGAATACTGGTCATTGATCTTGTGGCGCTCCTTGACCAGTGTGAGTACTCACAGCAGTTACTTTTAGTCAAATCGTTACATCCTATAGCTTAGCAAGGTCTTAATCCTTGTCTAGGCACCTTTATCTCCTCAGAAGTTCTTCCCAATAACACATTAACATATAAAGTACATCAAAACCTGGCACATTTGTGACATCTAATAGTCCTTTTAGTTTAGATATAGGCCAACAGACTTTGTCAGTCCATCGGCCTAATACATTTAGTATTTTTGAATATACTCTTCCCAGGTATCTGGATATAGTTTTTTTATCTGCTCGAACCTACTTTTAGGGACTTCGGTTCCCCAATAATCGACTCCCTGCCTTTTAAATTCCTCTACTATTTCCATTTTCATTTGATGTTCTTTTGAGCCTATCTTAAAAACCCAATCTCGCAGTAATTCTACCGGGTACACCGGAGCATTATTTGCCCGAGTCCACTCTTCTCTAGCCCAAATAGGCTCAGTAACCCTAGCCTTACACTCAGCGATTAAATAGTATGCATATTTAGGCTCACCCCAGAATAACGCTCTCACAGCCGCAGTCCTTCCCGTTACAGTCTTGTAATTAAGATCAGCGCCCCCCTTTACTAGCGCCTTAGTTTTCTCTAGACCTGCTCCCACAGAGTGCATTAATGCACTGGTTCCTCTTTCTACTATATTGTTTATGCCAGGTTTGTTATGTCCTTTAAATGTAGTATTTGGATCTGCTCCATACTGTAACAGGAGTTTAACATACTTAGGATCTTCATTCGGAAACCAAGCCACACTCACCCACGAAAAACCGGATGCCTGAAATAAAGGGGTAGTTCCATCATAAGTTGATGCAATATCAGGATCAGCTCCCAATTCTAGCAGCTTCTTTGCTGAATTATATTTCTCCATGCCAACAGACCAAAGAAGCAGAGTTGCACCAAAATGTGGCTCCTGGAAGTTAAGCAAACCCGGATTAGTTCTGATTGTCTTTTCTATACTTTTGGTACTCTGTCTTTTCACTGCTAGAGCTAATTCCCATGCAGGCGTATCTTTGAATATCTCTATATCCGTGATACGTAAGTCCCCTTTCTCATAGGCTCTACATGACGACAAAGTTATGCTTAAAACTATACCAATTACTACAACCAAGATTTTACCTCGCTGAGCTCCCATTTTGTTGAACCACCTTTATATACCCATTATGATTATCTACTGGATTCCAAGATTGCTGAGGGAGGTTGTATTTGGCAATCTGAAATTTTAGAGTTCGGCAACTAATTTTTTAGACCACGCTACCATGGATTGACTGCCTTCCGTAGGGAGGGAGAGGATTATTTTTGGAATATTTGCTGATAAAGCGTTTCTTAGCCGGTAAGTTTCACCATTAAATGTCATATCCCAAGTCTAAGTTTCTTATATTTAGTCTATTTAAAATGGAGTAGAAGGTAACGGCAATAGGTGTTTTTTACTTTCTTCAAACCAACACTTTTATAATGGTTACGATTCATATCATCTTCGCACTTTTTCGTGCCCAGCAGCTTTGTTACAAAACTTAGCTTGAAAACGGTAATGCAACATAAATCTTTGAAACATATCTGTTAATTCTCGATTTCCCCCACAACATGAACTATAGCTGTAGGAAGGTTATCGAATCAAATTCTTAGAGGTGAACCACCATAGAGGTAAGATTTCTCTTCTACTTGTCAAAAGGACCCGCCCAGGACGCTAAATGCTTTCATTGATAACGCGCAGATAAGGCTTCCAGCCCTAACCATGTTCCGGTACACCTTAGTTGCAAGTCTTTTAGACTGTAACAACAGGCGGTGCACCTGTTCCTTGCCGTTTACTATAAAACATTTAGCCAAATTGGCTCAAAGCATAGAGTTTCTTATCTGAGAATACAATCATGAATGCTAATTCTTTTTGGAGAATGTAACGCTTAAAGCAATCTAGAAATACTATGACAGCATAAGCTGAAAATTTTGGGAGGAATAAACTATGTTGCTAAGTATAGATTTTGTTCGTCAATCTATTGATTTGCATCTTTTTTTTGCCCGGATTATGAAAGAACACTCATTTTTTCTCGAAGTCGGATTTACCCCAAGAGATGCTGAATTTACCCGACAAGCAGACGCTTTTAGAATGGAGTTCGATAGTTTTCTAAGAGATGTCGTTGCTGTTGCCAACGGTGTCGTTAGCCCTGATGTGCTTCAATCGGGTGAGGTAGTGACACCCTATACTCTGAATGCAGAAAAAACCACTTCATTTTTAGCGGGAATTCAAATACCAACAGATATAACACAAGCTGAAATCGACTTAATAGGTGGCGACAAAGAAATTGACCCCCAACTAGAGCAAAAGGTTGTTGCACTTAATCAAAGAGCTACGGATTTAATTGGCAGGATTATCCAATTTAAGACAACCATTCTATCCAATGTTTTATCCTGTCAAATGTTCACCGTTAATTATCCCTTGTTAATCGATCACATTCTACGCGAAGCAAAATTATATCTGCAGATGGTTCAAAGACTTCAAAACCGAGAAAGGATCAATGTAGAAAGAGAAGTTTTGGAACAAGAACTATTTTGGAACAGAATAATGGCGGAGCATTCCAAGTTTATTATAGGATTGCTAGACCCAACGGAAAATGAGTTAATAACCATAGCTAACAACTTTGGTAATGAATTTGACACGTTAGTAGAAGAAGTGGAAGAAGCCATGGAGATGAATATACCACTTACTGAGGTCACAGAAGACAGCTTAAATGCCACAAAAAGAATTCGTGACTTCAAAGCTCAAGGAACTCAGGGTTTACTCGGTTGTAATATACAATCTATAATCATTCCTCTACTTGGCGACCATGTCTTGCGCGAAGCTAGCCACTTCTTAAGGCTCCTTAAAACATTTTACTGTCACTTAACGTAAGTCTTTACTGTCAAAGCATCTTTCTAATATTTTATAGTTGAAAAAGGGTATTATTAGATACCCTTTTCCAATTCATATGTCATAGATTTTATGCCATTCTTTACCTAAATTCCTATATACAATACCTACTTTAAAGGCTTTTTTGGTAAGAAGAACTCCTCACCCATCTATCCTACTAGATAAAGTTATAAAGAAAAGCTTTATTGCCAAGACACCCCCTGTAACTGTAGCCGATAACATTTTCCAGAACGGATGGACAAAAAATATCTTCTTTCTACCATCTTATAGATAACTTATTCATAAGTTATTGCTTATTTGTTTGCTATAAAGTAAACAATCTTATTAGTATTTATGTATGTTACTTTCCCATTATCTTGTTCCACACAATATAACCGTCATAAACCGCTCTGAGTTTACCAGTTAAATACATTTCGCTATTATCGGTAAGTACTTCTATTCCTTCTCCAATCAATGTATTTAGTCGACTATTAAAATCTTACCTTTTTTCTGCCATTTACCTCTCTCCTTCCATTATAGACTCTTTTCTTTATCTTTTACTAATCTCCTCCTCACCTTATATCCCCTAAAGTTACAAGCTAAAGAAATAGCTCTCCTCCCTTAAGAGGAGAGCTATTTCTATTTACAAGCGACCTACCAGCCCTTATTGCATCCGCCATTCATTGTCATGATGACCAAAAGTATGAGGATCAAAAACAAGGTTGCTGCTTCTTGGCCGTCAGATGTTGTATCTACCATATTTTACGCCTCCCTTTCTAGAAAGGTTAGTATAACTTATGTATATAAATTTAAGAGGGTAATAAACTCTTTGACTCATATTTAGATGTTAGAAACTAATGTTATACAAACTTTTGTTACTCCATACCTTTTATTATGGACTTAAAAGTCAAATCTCTAATTAGAAACGAAAAACATCTTAGTACAAAGACATTTTAACGAAATTAAATTTGAGGACCTCCTGCCCTTCTGATACAATGTGATCAAAAGCAAAGACTGGTTACTTTAGGCATAATACTAGTATATAAAAAACTACCTGTTATTGTTCAAACCATTGGGGCACACTCCAATTTATTTTAGTTCCTAAAGAACCTTTTTGCTACTTGTTTTTAAAGGAGTGATTCATTTGCAACTTAGTCAAGTTACTATATCAGGATTCCGTAATTTTCATAAAAGTACTGTGCTATCTTTTTTAGACCCTTACACAGGGATGACTAATTCACGTATCATTTTAGTAGGTACTAATGCTTCTGGTAAAAGTACTATCTTAGAAGTTGTGGCATCACTCATAAAAGGTTCCAAAGGCATAAAAGATGACCTGTTTACAGAACTTGTCCAAACCCGAGCCACTGTTTCGCTAGAATTTGCCGATAGTGATGATAATAATCTTGAGATAACCCTTGACGATGGCCATTTAACAATTAGTGGTGATCCTAACCTAATACCATATTATCTTTACTTTCCAGCTGAAAGATATCTACTTGAAGTCCACGAACAACCAAAAGAAACGGTATTTGGTTATAAATATCATCCTCAAGAAGATAGCCCCGAACTATATTTGCAAAAAGGTATTCCTCATTTACCCAGCTTATTTTTTGAGAATAGAACACTTGAATATGTAGAAAATCACTATACTCTTTCGGCTTCAGCAAGCAACAATACACCCATTCCCCTGAGAAAACTTCCTGCTGGTGAAAAACAAGCATTAATTCTTTTAACTTTAATCGAAAAACATATGAAACCTAATTCTCTTGTCATAATTGATGAGTTCGAAATTAGTCTACATCCCACCCTACAAAGACGTCTTTATCACTTAATCTCAAATTACTTAAAAAAACATAACTGTCAACTATTAATAGCAACTCATTCCTTGGAGATCGTAAGAGCTTCCTCTGATACAGAAGTCTTTAGTCTTGACTCCCTTTGCGGAGGTGAACATTGATGAATTATCTTTCTTTAAATCAGCTACTACTTAAGATTCGTTCTGGCAAGGGATTATCGGTAATTATCGAAGGTGTTCACAATGGAGATGATGAATGGGTTTATTCCCAATGGTTTGGGGATTTAGCCCATCTAATTACCTTTTACCCCCAAGATGGTTATTCAAAAGTTATTGATGCTGTTGAGACTTTGTTTATAGAACGAGAACAAAGACATGTCGCTGGAATTATTGACCGTGACTTTTCTACCCAATTAATAGTTAAAAACCAATACGAACCAAATTATACTGATCATATCTATCGCACTGAACGTTATACTTTAGAAAATTACTTATTAGAACCTGAAGGTTGGTATGAAATAGCTTTGCTATTTTGGCGTAATAAATTACCTAAAGGGTGGCGGAGTGTCGAAGAATGTAGAGAAAGCATCGGCAATATATTTAAAGCCTACCTACCAGCAGCAGCTTATAACTGGCTTGCTTGGGACTTAGGACAAAAATATGGTCAAGCTATGCAACTTGAGTATAAAGACTCACCGCATTTGGAACCAGAAAAACTATATCAAAACATTTTAATCTTTTGTCGTAATCAAGGTTTGCCTGATCCTGATGAGTATTTTCTCCGCCTCGAGTTGCTATCAACCAAGCCTGAACTATGGCAGCAAAAAGTAAGTGGTAAAATGATCTTTAACCACCTACTTAAAACATTCCCAGTCCCTCGTACACGCCCTGACAAGCACATCTTTATCAATTATTATGTATCCAGAACGGAAGCTCCTAAAGAGCTTAACCGTCTGGTGCAATTTCTCATTACAAAGTATCTTGGGGAAACTGTTCTAACCAAAAGTGCAGTCTAGAACGATCACCATCTAAAAAAACGTCGTACTTATATTGGCTATTTTTTAGCCAAGAGATAATATCTCCATCTATTTGCAATTCTCCTCTATCTCTAGCTAATAAGGCTTTCCCCGTTAACTTGCGTAAGAATCTATCTAACTGTCCTTCACTAGCTTTAAGTTGCTTACTTTCTCTTTTTGGTACTACTTTATGCATTTCTTTTATTAGCTCTGATAGAGGTCTCTCCCCTACTGCAACAATTTCGCAGATTATAAGACCTAACCACAATCCATCCCCGATATTTAAGTGGGGTTGAAAAACAATCTCGTCGCCGACTGAAAAGTCGGCGTTTTCTTCTATTGTAATTCCTGTTTTCTCCATCACCCGATCAAAGAAGCGTGATACATTCCATCTTCTGGCTACTTTGCCGTTTAAACTTCCTTGTTCTTTGAGATAGCGAACTATTAAAGCTGAAGCTTCTTCAGTTGTAACTGTTGTTCCATTTTCGTCAACAAACTCAACTTTTGTTCCTGCTGAATTAAGTTTTATACCGACATCAGCTCTAGATCTTACAACTGATTCTGCCACTTGGCTTAATGATGGTGAGGCTTCTGAGCGTACTCGCCAAAGGCCCTTTAGTGGTATAATCTGTGCAAGAAGACTTAACAATTTGGGATTTAAGCCACCTACTGCTAAAGCTATATTATGGAGTCTATCTGTTGCAATCTCTTTACGAAGATGTCTAATATATTCTCTTTGTATCTCAAAACGCATTAATTTACCCCTAGGTTTTTTTTCAATTCGTTTTAATTCCATCTTGCCATCTAGATATCCACCACCCTTATCTAAGTAGCAAACGGAATCATCTACATAGCAAGCAGAAGCTCCGAGATTTTTAGCCATAAAAGATAGTTGAGGTAGAGTGCAAGCACCGGCCTGACCAACATCAAGACCCGCAGAAACAAAAAGTTCTACTGCTTGTAAAGCATCCACCGGAACACCAACTGATGTAGCTTGTTCTTCGTAACCTACTAAAACTAGTCCTGTTTCGTTACGCTCTTTCATTAAAGCTACAATTTGTTGCCTAACATAAGGTGAATCTTCTACTGGCCTACCATCTTTAACAAAATAGTAGTTGCGTTCTTCACTCACATTACCACCTCCTATTAGGAAGCTTAGGGAATGGTTTCCAAGCTATAGGCTCTGTTTTTACTTCAACTTGCTCTTGATTTCTTTTTTCTTCTTCCCCACCAGCTACTGGGAGTTTTTCCTGCAAATTATTTGCTTCTTCCTCTATACCCTGGTCGGGTTTCTCTTCGTATACTACTTGTAATGGTTCTTGCTCTAAAACTTCTTGTGCAGTAGCCTCTACCTCAGATTGAAAACTCTGTGCACTTTGACTAGCTATTGTCCGTTGTAAAAGTTCCTCTTCACAAGGTGGTAGATTCGTTACATTAATAGTATTCCAATTTTCACCATAATAGTTATTAACAGGCACCGAAGTTTTTTCAACACTCAGATCCATTTTAGGGTAGGAAATCTGTAGATCATTAAGATCACTTATACTCAAACTAGGTTGAGAAATAGGAATATTAGTATATTCTTGGGTAGAAATTAAAGGCCAGATTAGGTTAATTAGTTCTCTTATTTTCTCTAGCTGTTGTTGAGAATCTACTTGCTTCTTGCCTAATTGACCAAGCATTATCGCAGAGTCCCATATTTTTTGCTCGGCTGACAACGTCTCTTGCTTAGATATTGGCCTGATCTCTGCATACTTATTTAGCACAAATTCTCTCGCAGCATCATCCTCACAATCGTGCAGCAGATGAGTAAGGCTTAAAAGTGGATCTTCTATACGCAATTTTTCAAAACCCCAAAGTACTAGTTCCCCATACCGTCCAACATAAAATGTCTCTGGTAAAATATGGATAGATAGCATTTTCTCCTGAGATGCAAATAGTGCTAGTTTGTGCAGTTTGGCTAAAAATTTGGCCACCCGTTCTAGATCTAAAGGGCTGCTAAGATCAATTGGTCTGCCTTGAGGTTCATCGACAAGATAATATTGATTATCTAAAAGATAACCCCCATCGCCACCTTTGTAAGGTAGAGTTACTTTAATTAAACTAGTTTTTGCTAACTGAACTGCAGCTTCTCTAGAACTTTCAAAATTGCCACGTCGCCACTCTTTTAGTGCCCGTAATCCTCGCGAGGTCTCCCATCGGTTACCTTGGTAGCTGTATACCTCAACCTGCCAGTAGGTCGCCCCCCTATTTACTTGCTCGTAGAGGCGTAATTCCTCTGTAAAGATCATATATTTTCCTCCCCAAACTAAGCTACTAACAGTTTATGATACAAAGGTCCTTCATGTGACTTTTGTATTGGCAAAGAAAACAAAAGAGGAATCTGTTTTTCACCTACAGATTCCTCTTTATATTTGTTGCAATCTTTTTAGAACTTCATTTCTTGCCAGTATTATAAAATGTGCATTTGTCGGGCACTCTCTTTTAATACTTTTGGGGAAAACAGCCACAAAACCTTTCTCATTTTCATTCCAGGCTGAATTTAAAGCGCCTCTAATCGCGGCTTCAACTGACTCTGGTGAAGTATTAAATCTTTTGGCTAAATTAGGATAAAGATTTTTAGTTAAACCATCTACTAACAAAGCTCTGTTTTTACTTGTTAGATAGAGTATATCCCTTAAATATTCATAACCTTTTAGATTACTTCTAATGCCAATTTCGTTAAGGAAATTCTCAATTTGGTTGAGAACGAAATTATCTTCTAAATGGATTCCAACTAAATTGGTATCCATAACAACTTGTTCTTCTTTAGCAATAATGGCACGGAGCTGTTCTTCGAGAACAGATAGATAGAAAGGTTTGATTAAACAATAGCTAGCTCCTTTATTTAGTGCAGCTTGGATAATTTCTTCTTTAGAAAAAGCAGTAATAACTAAAACTTTGGGTAACTCACCCTTTAGAGCGTCTAGCACTCCTAGACCATCTAAAAGTGGTAACCCAATATCTAAAATTAATAGATCTGGTCTTTGTTCTCTTACCATCCTAACTGCATCGAGGCCATTATAAACTGAACCTAAGACTTCAAGTTCTGGTTGAAAAGTAAGGTACCGCTCAATAATATTACATAACTCAGTATTGTTATCAGCAATCATTACCGAAACCAATTAGCGGCACCCCCCTCCAATTATAAGAACTGACCAGAGTTATTTATTTGGCTTCTTTTTTAAGCGGCAATAATAAAAACCATCGGTTTTAGTATTTTGAGGCCAGCTCATATAGCCTTTGCTCTGTTTTATTAGTCCTCGGAAAGGTATCTTTTCGACTTCGAAAAAATCTTCATGCTCTCGCAGAAAATTTTCGACAACTTCTGCATTTTCCCTTTTTTCTGTAGTACACGTGCTATAAACAATTTCTCCCCCAGGTTTTAAGTGACGAGCAGCATTTTTTAGGATGGCTAGTTGAATTTCTGGCAATCCCTGTAAACTAGTCTCCGTTTTTTGATAACGAGCATCTGGTCGATGGCTTAAGGTACCAAGCCCTGAACAAGGAGCATCCACAAGGATTTTATCTTGCAGTTCTAAATCTACCTTAGTTGCATCCTGAGCTAAAAACTTCACATTTGTAACCTGAAGACGAGCTAGGTTTTCCTTGGCTTTGGTCAGCCTTTCTTCACTAATATCAATAGCTGTTATTCGGCCTTGATTAGCCATTAGTTCAGCTATATGTCCTGTCTTGGTCCCTGGCGCAGCACAAAAATCAGCAACTTTTTCTCCCGGCTTAGGGTCCAAAATTAAAGCCACCAACATACTCGCTTTAGATTGGGGTTGAAAAGCCCCACTATTATATCCTGGTAATTCTGTTACTTCCCCAGGTTTACTTAAATATAAAGCTTCTTTAATCTCAGGATCCTGTTTATAATCAACTCCAGCTAAAGTAAGCTTTTGCATATAATCTTGAGCTGAGTTAACTAAAGTATTAACCCTTAGGCAAAGAGGTTGTCTTTGATTATTCCAAGCTAATAACTGTTCTGTAGCCACTAATCCTAATTCCTCAAGCCATCGTGAGACAATCCACTCAGGGTGCGAATATTGGAGAGAAAGCCGTTTTAGATCATCATCTGGTAAAGTCCATTTCTTTTCCCTAACTATATTGTTTAAAACACCACTAACCAACGATTGCACACCTTTATGACCATAACGACCAGCCAAACGTACCGAATCAAAGATAACTTTTTTAGCTGGTACTCGATCTAAAAAATTAAGTTGGTAAACTGCACTACGAAGTATATTACGAATTGGTGGGGTTAACTTTTGTAAAGGATGCTTCAAATAAAAGCTCAAGATATGATCTATAAACAAAAGGTTTTGTAGTGTACCATAAATTATTTCAGTTGCTAAACCTTTATCCACATTCGTACTAAGTTTGTCTAGAGCTTCTTTAGCCCAAATTCCTTCTTCAACATGGATAAGGGCAAGGGTAGCCTCTGCCCTTGCCCGATAGTATTTATCAATCATCGCGTGAACCTCGTAAAATAATTAGTCTTAGTAGTTGAACCGCAGACATAGCGGCAGCAGCAATATAGGTCATAGCCGCAGCAGAAAGAACCTTTTTGGCTTTTGCTGTTTCATCTGTGGTCAAGTAATTGCCTTCGTTTAATAACATAAGGGCTTTCCTCGAAGCATTAAACTCGACAGGAAGTGTTATCACCTGAAAAGCAAGTGCGCCTAAAAAAAGGTAGATACCTAGAGTCATCAAAGAATAGCCAAGACTACTTCTAAATAATAAACCAATAAAAAAAACAGGGAAAGCTAATTGTGAGCCAAAAGAAGCAATGGGGAAAATCGCGTTCCGGGCACTTAAAAATGTATAACCCTCCATATGCTGAATAGCATGTCCTGTTTCGTGTGCAGCTACACCTAAGGCAGCAATACTATTACTATGATAGACATCAGGAGAAAGTCGCATCACACGCTTAGTTGGATCGTAGTGATCGGAGAGTTGACCAGGTGTTATTTCTACTGGTACATCTCTTAAACCAACACGATCGAGAATATCTCTCGCAACCTGTGCCCCTGTATAACCTTTTTGGCTGGATTGTCGGCTATACTTCCTGAAAGCACTTTGAACCATACCTTGGGCAATAAAAGCAAAGATAAGAGCAGGAATCAGAAGGATAAAAGTTGGATCTCCAAAGTAGAACATCACCAAACCTCCTTATTTTTGCTACAGTTATTCTACTTTTATTGACTCTAATATATCTCCAGTAAAAAGACTGTAGCCATTAATATATTCCTGAACAGACATTTGACGTCTGCCCTCTGGCTTAATTGAACCAAAGCGAATTGAATTATCGGTACAAGCTACTTCGAACCAATCAGGTGTAACTGCTATAACTGTACCTGGTAGTTGACCTTTTATTTCTTCACTGCCAAGACTCAAATCAAAGAGACTAATTTCTTTTTCTTTATGCATAAATTTAATCCCTGGCCAAGGTAAAAGCGCACGTAAGTGATCATAGACCTCTCTGGCTGGTTTATTCCAGTCAACTACCCTATCTTCCTTGGTCATTTTCGAGGCATAGGTTGCCTCTGCATGGTTTTGTTTCATAGGGACAATCTTTCCCATTTCCAACTCTATTAAAGTTTCAACTAGGAGCTTAGCACCAGAATGCATCATTTTATCATGCAATGTTCCTGCTGTATCGTTAATATCAATAGGAACTTCACACTTTAAAAGCATGTCACCAGTATCCCAGCCTTCAGCCATAAGCTGAGTGGTAAGTCCTGTTATATTATCTCCATTCATAATAGCTCTTTGGATAGGTGCTGCCCCACGATATCGAGGCAATAAAGAGCCATGTAAATTAATACAACCTAAAGGTGGCATTTCTAATATTTCCGGAGGAATTTTCTGACCAAAAGCTACCACAACAATAGCCTCTGGTGCAACCTCTCTTAATTGATTAATTATTTCTGGTGCTTTTACTTTCTCAGGTTGAATTACAGTTAATCCTTGTTTTTGCGCAACTACTTTCACAGGAGGAGGTGTTAGTTTATAGCCTCTACCACTTGGTTTATCTGGTTGAGTAACAACTAATGCCACTTCATGGTATTTAGCCAACATTTCCAATGAATAAGCCGCAAACTCTGGGGTTCCCATAAATATTATTTTCATATTCCACCCCTCCTTTGATTTATTCTACTTTGTCAATAAAGAGTATGCCTTCTAAGTGATCTATTTCATGTTGTAAACATCTAGCTAGTAAACCTTCTGCTTCTATTCGTACGAATTTCTCATCTTCATCTAAACCTTCCACAACAACTTTGGCAGCTCTTTTCACATAACCTTTTTTCTCAGGTACAGATAAACATCCCTCTACATCAATAGCTTCGCCGTCTTTTTCCATGATATCCGGGTTAAAAAGAGCAAAGGGACCTTCACCAACATCCACAACAATTATTCGCTCTGATACCCCTATCTGAGGAGCAGCCAAGCCAATACCATCAGCATCATACATAGTTTCTATCATATCTTTAATTAACTTTTTACGTTTCTTAGTGACTTTATCCACAGGTTTAGCTTTCTCTCTGAGTACATCGTCACCTACTGTGCGAATTGGTAATAACGCCACAGTCCAACACCATCCTTGTCATAATACCGAGCTAGGGTCGATGCGAATTTGTACTGTTGTTTGATAGCTTTTCGCAATTTCTTCAATCATTGCTGATTTATCCCTTAAAAATATTGCTAAGGGTTCCCATTCTCTGGCTCGAAATAGTAAATTATATCTATATAAACGTCTCAATCTTTTGAGAGGTGCAGGTCCTCTTCTAATTATCTCTAGACTATCTGGAAGAATTGGGAGCAAAAGTTGGCTAGTAGCTAGCATAGCATCTCTGGTCTTATTTTCATTCTCTGCTTCCCACAACACTTGAGCTAAAACTACATAGGGCGGATATACAGCTCTTTTTCTAAAATGTGACTCCTTAGCAAAAAAGGTCAGATAATCATGCTCTTTAGCACAGCTAATGGAGTAATGATCCGGGGTATAGGTTTGTACTACAACTTCACCAGGATAGTCTCCCCTGCCAGCTCTACCCGACACTTGGGTTAACAATTGGAATGTCTTTTCGTAAGCACGAAAATCGCCGATATTTAAGGAAGTATCTGCTGTAACCACACCTACCAAAGTTACATTGGGAATATCTAGTCCCTTAGCTACCATCTGTGTACCAATTAATATATCTGCTTTATGCTGTCTAAACTTATCAAAAATTTTTTGATGAGCATTCTTACGTCTTGTCGTATCTATATCCATCCTTAGTGTTTTAACATCGGGGAAGTTAGCCAAAACTTCTGTTTCAATTCTTTCTGTGCCAATACCAAAATGTTTTATATATTGTGAGCGGCACCTAGGACATTTTGAAGGTGCCATTACTTGATAATCACAGTAGTGACAAGTAAGACTATTATTTTCTAAATGATAGGTTAGTGCCAAATCACAATTAGGGCAACTTAATACCAAACCACATTCCCTACATAGAACAAAGCTAGAAAAGCCTCGCCGATTGAGAAATAAAATAGCTTGCCTGCCTGCACTTAAATGTGTTTGCAGAGCTTCTCTAAGTTTTGAGGAGAATATAGTTCTGTTACCTGTTTTTAATTCTTCTCTCATATCCACAACATGAACCTTAGGTAAAGATTGATTAGTTGCCCTGTTTTTTAATTTTCCCAAGCCAATTTTACCATCGAGAGCCCTTTGGTATGTTTCAATAGCTGGGGTAGCACTACCTAAAACCAGTCTGACTTGGTGCCATTTAGCTCTAAATTCTGCTACTTCACAAGCATTATAATATGGGAGTTTTTCATCTTGCTTATAACTATCTTCATGCTCTTCGTCTACGATAATAATACCCAATTTATTTAGTGGTGCAAACACTGCTGATCTAGCACCAACTACGACATCAGCTTCATTATTTTTAACTCTTTGCCATTCATCATACCGCTCACCAATACCTAAACCACTGTGGAGAACGGCTACTCGACTTCCAAAGCGACCAACAAAGCGATCAACCATCTGGCTAGTAAGTGCTATCTCTGGCACTAAAACTAGCGCTTGTTTCCCTTGTTGTAAAGCTTTTTGAATTGCTTGCAAATAAACTTCAGTTTTTCCACTACCTGTTATGCCAAACAAAAGGTAAGGACCTTCACCCTTAAGTATATCATTGAGAGCTAATTCTTGCTCTCTATTTAAAACCAAAGGCTTAGTTTTCTCGATCTCTCTGGTACTAAGTGGGTTTCTTCTTACAGGTAGATATAACGGTTTAATAGCTTTATTTTTCTCTAAAGTATGCAATACTGCCGTTGAGATATTAGTTCTAGTCAAGATATCTTCTACAGCCAATGGTCCATCCTTTAAAACCTCTACGACAGTCTCTTGTTTAGTGGTGCTAGCTTTGCTAGCATCTTGTTGAATATAACCTTTGCGGGTTTTCAAACGGACTCCTTTTTGATGCCATTCTTCTTTACTATAAACTAAATCAAGACGTTCTAACCTTCTGGCGATATCTACACCAATCTTATCTTCAGTGGTTCCTCTTTGAACAGCTTGGTAGATTGTTTTTAAATCTGCAGAGAGAAAAAGACCGGGGTCTTTTTTTTGAATATATTCATCCCAGCCTTCTTTTTTTAAGTAATAGAAGCGGGTACAGACAAGGTCCATACCCGCCGGAATCATGGCATATACACAAGCCCCTAGCGGGGAGAGATAATGCTTGTGCATCCAAGATGCTAGTTCAAGTAGTTCATTATTTAAAAGAGGTTCATCTTCTAAAACTTTACTAATTTGTTTTAATTCGCTAATGGTTGAGGAAGTAGTTAATTCTACAACTAGTCCTTCCTTCTTTTCTTTACCAAAAGGAACAATTACTCGTTGTCCTTCTTTTACTTTTAAATCCTCGGGAATAATATAATCATAAACACGATCAAGGACTGGGGGTACCCTTAAAACAACCTTCGCAATCATATCTATCTCTTATAACGAGCTAGAATCTCTACTTTGTCGGTTTTCTCCCAGCTCAAGTTGAGATCTTCACGGCCAAAGTGTCCATAAGCTGCTGTCTGCTTGTAGATTGGTCTTCTAAGATCAAGGTCACGAATAATGGCTGCTGGTCTGAGATCAAAGTTTTCTTTTACTATCTCTTCTAACTTTCTATCGTTCATTACCCCTGTACCATAGGTATTGATTCTAATTGATACGGGATTAGCTACACCGATAGCATAAGCTACCTGTAATTCGCAACGACGAGCTAAACCAGCTGCAACAATATTCTTGGCGACATATCTAGCTGCATAACATGCAGAACGATCTACCTTAGTTGGGTCTTTACCCGAGAAGGCACCGCCACCATGAGGAGCCGCACCACCATAGGTATCAACTATAATTTTTCTACCAGTAAGACCTGTATCTCCTTGTGGTCCCCCAATTACAAAGCGACCTGTGGGGTTAATAAGGAATTTAGTCTTTTCATCCATTAATTTAGGATCAATAACTGGACGAATTACTTGCTCAATAATATCGGCAGTTAACTTTTCATGAGTGACATCCGGACTGTGCTGTGTAGATATTACTACAGTATCAACACAGACTGGCCTATCATCCTCATATTCCACTGTAACTTGACTTTTTCCATCTGGACGTAAATAATCAAGAATTTCTTGTTTACGAACATCAGTAAGTCTTTTAGCTAGTTTATGAGCTAAAGAGATTGGCAATGGCATTAGCTCAGGAGTTTCATCACAAGCATAGCCAAACATAAGTCCTTGATCTCCAGCCCCAAGCTCCAAGCCTTTACTACCTTGGCCTCTTATCTCTAAGGCCTCATCTACACCCATAGCAATATCAGGAGATTGTTCATGTACAGTGGTTAGAACTGAACAAGTTTCTGAATCGAATCCATATTTAGCACGAGTATAACCTATCTCGCGTACTGTATCTCTAATAATTGCTGGTATATCAACATAACAGTTAGTCGTGATTTCTCCTGCAACTAAAACCAAACCTGTCGTTAGGAGAGTTTCACAAGCTACCCTGCTCATAGGATCTTTTTCCAATAAGGCATCTAAAATAGCATCAGAAATTTGGTCGGCCATTTTATCAGGATGACCTTCTGTAACAGATTCTGATGTGAAAAGATAACGATCAGACATCATATTCCCTTCCTTCTGCTTATTCAAAGAAGATTTTGAACAAGAATATCAATTATCTTTTGAGCTACTTCTTCTTTAGTCATAAGTGGTAATTCTTGTTTAAACTCTTTGCCAAGCACTGTAATCTGGTTTGTATCTACCGCAAAACCAGCATCTTTACGAGAAATATCATTAGCTATAATCAAATCCAAATTCTTTTTCTCGAGTTTTTCACTAGCATTGCGAATTAGATTATCAGATTCGGCTGCAAAACCAATAAATTTCTGTTTGTTTCGCTGACTTGATAGCGAAGCTAATACATCAGGATTGGGTACCATAGGCCAGTTAACTTTTTCTCCCCAGGTATCCCTTTTTACCTTGCCGGAAAAACGTTTCTCCGGGCGAAAATCAGAAACAGCAGCGGAGCCTATAACTACATCAGCTTGAGCTAATAAATCTGCTGCTGCTTGCAGCATGTCCAAAGCAGAAACAACTCTGTGGACATTAATCCCCCGTGGTACTGAGACCTCTACAGGACCCAGAACCAGGTCTACATCTGCGCCTCTGAGTTTTGCGGCTTTGGCAAGCGCAATACCCATTTTGCCAGAAGAGGGATTGGAGATGAAACGAAAATCATCAACAAACTCTCTTGTTGGGCCGGCTGTGATGAGAAACCTTTTCCCGGCAAGATCCTGGGGCCAGAGAAGAGACTCTAATTCGTAGAGGATCGTCTCTAAGACTGGCAAACGTCCTTTACCAATCTGACCACAGGCAAGATGCCCAGCCTCAGGTTCTATGATCTTAATGCCTCGGCTTTTTAGCCTGCCTATATTTTCTTGTACAGCTATATTTTCCCACATATGAGTGTTCATGGCAGGAGCCAAGCAGATTGGTGCTTGGGTAGCCATGAGTGTTGTGGTAAGTAGATCATCTGCGATACCATTAGCTAACTTGCCAATCAAATTGGCTGTAGCTGGTGCGATTAAACATAGATCTGCCTCTTCAGCTAATGATATATGAGCCATATCATAATGTAGTGGTTCTTGCCACATATCTGTATAGACAGGACCTGCAGCAACTTCTCTAAATGTTAAAGGCGTCACAAAGCGTGTGGCATTTTCTGTCATAATAATACGAAGATTAGCTCCTGCTTTTCTTAAGCTACTAGCTAACTCTACTGCTTTATAAGCAGCTATACCTCCTGTAACCCCTAGAAGAACAACCTTACCACGCCAGACGCTATTCATTTAGATTACCTCCTAGCTAAGAATCAAGATCCTCAAACTCTTGAACCCTTCTTGATGGAGTTTCCTCCTTCTTTTCAGCTGGTCTTTCTATTAATTTAATTTTGTTTTCTTTCATTTCCCACATAGCAACGGAAACTGGCTTAGTTACCCCTGGATAAGGAGAAGCAACATTCTCTTCCATGAGTTTTCTAGCTCTTTTAGATACACCAATTACCATACTGTATCTACTGGGGACGATCTCCTCAAGATCATCTAGATAAGGCTGAATACGCATTAGATCCCTCCCTTTCCTTTATATGTAGAAACAACAAAGTCCCAGTTAATACGCTTAATTCTTTTGTCTTCAGTTTTTCGAATAGCTTCTAATTCTTCTACAGTTTGTTCTGTATTATCGTGGACAAGATAATAGTCATACATACGGCCCTCTTCCATTTCAATAAGGGCTTTATTTAGTCTAGCTTCTATTTCAACATCAGTCTCAGTTTTTCTATTTCTTATTCTTCTCGCTAATTCCTCAACCGATGGCGGTACTAAAAATATCAGTACCGCGTCTTCTCGTTTTTCTTTGACCTGTTTAGCTCCTTGGATTTCGATATCCATTATTACGTCTTGCCCAGCATTTAACGCTGCTTCTATAGGCGGATAAGGGGTTCCATAATAATTACCACAGAACTCTGCCCATTCCAAAAAATCACCCTTATCTACCATGGTATGAAATTTATTTGGCGACAAAAAGTAATAATTTATACCATCTTGTTCTTGAGGACGTGGTTTTCTAGTTGTGGCCGAAATGGAATAGTGTATATCAGGGTTGCGGCTAAGAAAACTATTTATTAAAGTGTTTTTACCAACGCCACTTGGCCCTGAAAGAACTAGAAGAGTTCCTTTTTTATGCTCATCAAACATCCTCTGTATCATCGTCCTTATCGTTTAACCTATGAGCTACAGTTTCTGGTTGAACTGCTGATAATACCACATGATCACTGTCCGTAATAACTACTGCGCGAGTACGTCGACCATAAGTGGCATCAATAAGCATGCCTCGGTCACGAGCTTCCTGAATTATTCTCTTTATAGGTGCAGATTCTGGGCTGACAATAGCAATAATACGGTTAGCTGCAACTATATTACCGAAACCGATGTTGATAAGCCTAATCTCCACTTTAACATCTCCTCCCTATTTCAAACGTTTTAGCAATTCTGCTTTTTGGCGCTCCCCAAGTCCTTGAACTCTTCGGCTTTCATCAATACCTATTTCATCCATAATCTTCTTACAAGTTACCTTTCCAACATGAGGCATAGATTCGAGCAAATAACTAACTCTCATTTTGGTAATAACTTCACTTTCCTTGTTATTAAAGACTTCTTCGAGAGTAATTTCACCTGCTTTGAGCTTGTTTCTTAGTTCAGCTCTTGCTCGACGCATTTGCTGTGCTTTCTCTAATGCCTTTCGACGTTGTTCTGGTGATAAAGATGGAATGGTCATAAAAAACACCTCACCCAAATAGTTATTCTATATTTTGTATTTGCTCGCGTATTTTCTCTAATTCACTCTTAACCTCAACAACTAATCTACTAATTGCTAAGCAAGATGATTTCGAACCAGTAGTATTAATCTCTCTATTCATCTCTTGTAATAAAAAGTCTAGTTTCCTACCTACACTATTCCCTTCAGCCATAATTTGTAAGAATCCTTCACAATGACTTTTAAGCCGAACCAATTCTTCGGTAACATTCATGCGATCAGCCATTAAAGCAACTTCCTGTTCTAGTCGATCTTCCGCAAGACTAACACCTAAATCAGCTATACGCTGTGCTAGTTTGTCTCTGTATTCAGTTATAACTAACGGGGCTAGTCCCTCTAAATCTAACACTTTATCTTTAATAAAATTAACTCTAGCTGCAATGTCCACAGAAAGTCTTTCGCCTTCATTCTTGCGCATCGATACCAATTGGTTTAATGCTTCTACAACTGCTTTTTGAACAATGAGCCAGATCTCTTCCATATTCTCTTCAGGTTTTTCAACTTTTAAGACACCTTCAACAGCTAAAAGATCAGCAAAGCTAAGTGGTTCGGTTAGGCCAACAGCAGTTTTTACCTGTTCATGAGCGTTTTGTACACTTCGGAGTAACTCCCAATCGATGGCTAAGGTAGCATCGTTTTGCTGGTAGTGGGCTGTTAAAACAATTTCAACACGTCCACGTGCTAATCGCGAACTTATCTCCTCGCGAATACGCTCTTCTAATTCACCCCAGCCTAGAGGCATCTTTACCTTCATTTCAAGATAGCGGCTATTAACTGAGCGTATCTCTGCTGCAATAGTAAATTTTCCAGAATTTACTGTGCTTTGGCCGTAGCCTGTCATACTAACAATCTGGTATTTCACACCAAACACTCCTCAAAGACTGGTACCATATCTGGTAACTTTGTTTCGAAGCAATTATACCATATACTTATTGTAAAATCTAGGAATGTAGCTGTAATTACTCATTTTATCTCTCTCTGGCTAAGAAATGCTTGTTATTTTAAATCTCAGAACTTACTGACTAATTTAGATTTGCCATTTCTGTTTTAACTCCTGGGCTTCATTATTACTAGGATCCAATTCTATAGTGCGCTCTATTTGCTGTAATGCCTTATCAATAAGACCCGACTTATAAAGGGCTTTAGCATACCAGAGATGATTTTCTGCGCTACCTGAATCAATTTCAACCGCTTTAGCAAAATGCGTCATAGCAGACTCTGCTTCATTCAGAAGTAACTCCATGCGACCAGCGTCGATTAAGGTTTCTACTCTTTCTGGATTAATCTCCAATGCTTTCAAATAAGCGCTCAATGCTTCATTATAGCGTTTGTTAATTTCTTCGATATTACCAATACCGATATGAGCCATAACTGTCTTGGGATTAGTTTTTAATGCTTTCTTATAATACTCTTCTGCTTTTTTGGTATTTTTCATCCGTCGATAAATATCACCTTGTAAAACAAGCACGCCAGTTCTCGGTGCAGCTTTCTCTGCTTTAGCAAGAAATGTCGTTGCTTGTGTTTCGTCACCTAAAGCAGATAAAAAAGCACCGATAAAAAGAAAAATCTCTGGCTCGTTTGGTTGTTCTTTCAAGGCATTATTTAATTCACTAGTGACCGAATCCCAGCGTCCTATAGTAAAATAAAACAATGCTCTATCAAAAGCAGTAGCACTATTTTGTGCTGTAACCAGTTGCGATAATGATAAACTAAAAAAACATATAATCAAAAAAACAGAAACTACTCTACGCATTGAATCAGCTCCCTTTATATTAAACCAGTGCTACTTGATAATCAATTCAGAAGTCAAAAATCCATATAGGCATAAATTCGACAATAACCCACTCTAAGCCTTCTCATGTTATACTTAAATAAAGGAGGTGTTTCCATGTCATTTAACGCTTTATTACTACAATCTGTAACTAAAGAACTTAGCCAATTCTTAATTGGAGCTAGAGTAGAAAAAGTTCATCAACCAGAAAATAGCACCATTACCATTGAACTTAGGCTACCGGGAGAAAACCATTATCTATTATTATCAACCCACCCAGAATTAGGCAGAATACACCTAACTGATAACCGCTTTGAAAATCCGTTGTCACCAAGTGGTTTTTGTATGCTCTTACGAAAGCATTTAGAAAAATACCGCTTCGACAGTATTTCTGCTATTCCCTTGGAAAGAATTGTCAGACTCGATTTCAGCCGTGAAGAAGATTTTGGTAGAACTCGTAATAAAAAGAGCTTAGTTTTAGAAATTATGGGCAGGCACTCCAACCTAATATTACTTGATGATAATGGTATTATTATAGATTCCCTAAATCGAATAGATGAAACCAAAAGTAGGGTTAGACAGATTCTTCCTAAATTAAAATATACTCTACCTCCTGCCCAAAAAAAAGAAGACCCTAAAAATATCACCGAAGAAAAATTAGCATGGTATTTATCGTTAGCAGATTTAACCCAACTACCTAGGGTATTAGTGAAAAACATAGCTGGACTTAGCCCTGATCTAGCTCATCAACTTCTTGCTGCAGTAGAAGATCCCAAAAATGCCACTACTTTACTAAAAGCGCTTCACGATCTAATTAATTTAGCCGATCAAGGATTGCTTGTACCAAAGATCGACAATGATCAGTTAATATTCTATCCTAATGGTGAAGGTTCAGTTAATGCTGTTTTAGATCGCTTTTATACAAACGCTTTCTATAGCGATAAACTTAAGCATGGTAAACAACATTTGCTCTCTACACTTAATGTTCATCTAGAGAAAGTTGAAAAAAAGCTTTCTTTAAGAAATGATGCTTTAGAGAAAGCTTTATCAGCCGAGGAATATCGCAAGAAAGGTGATTTGTTAACTGCCAGCCTCTACCAACTAGAAAAAGGAGCTAATAAAGCGCATGTTCCAGATTACTATGAGGAGGGGCAACCCCTTGTTGTTATTGAACTTGATCCACGCTTAACACCCAATGAAAATGCCCAATCTTATTACAAACGTTATGCAAAAGCTCGTTCAGCCTTAAAAAACCTTGATACTCTTTTAGCAGAAACAGAAAGCGAGTTTAATTACCTTAGCGAAATGAAAGGCTTAATTGAAGCTGCCAAAGATCTAGCCGATCTAGCTGCTTTACATGATGAATTAGTTAAAGAAAGTTGGTTAGCACAAAAAAAGATTAAATCAGTAACTAAACAAAAAAGTAAAGACCCTACTTCTGGGCCTAGACATTACTTATCTCCTTCGGGAATTGAAATTGTTGTTGGTCGTAATAATAAGCAAAACGATCTTATCCGTAGGCAAAGTTCAGGAGACTACTGGTGGTTTCATACCCAAAAAATACCTGGAGCTCATGTTATTTTAAAAAGTAGTAACCCCGAGGAAGACGATTTACTAACCGCTGCCAACTTAGCTGCTCTGTTTTCACGTGGTAGTGAAGATAGCCTTGTTATTGTTGATAGCGCTCGGGTTAAACATGTTCGTAAACCTACTGGAGCTAAACCAGGTTTTGTTCTTTACGATAATGAACGAACCTATATGATCAAACCATACTTAAATTTACTGGATAAATTACAAACACCTTAATTTATCTTCAATTAATCTTTACCAATACCTGTAAAAACCTTTGTTAAGCAAACATTAGGTTAATTCTTGTAAATTAATCTAGGTGAAAACCATTTATCAAAAAAAATAGGCCGTGGCTTTAGAAGCCACGGCTTAGTTTTATCTTACTTTTTTGGTGCCTTAAAAGATGCTAGAAGCAAATCCCACATACGTTTTAAGCCGACTAAAGCTTTTGGTGTAGACTTATGAGCTTCGCTTATAGCAAAATAATCAAAGTCGATACCACCACCACGGCTAGTAAGTCTAATGGTGTATTGTTTATTCTTCTCAAAATAGAAGAGATATGGTTCTTCAACATACTGATCCATTTGACCTTTTACTTTTTGAACAATCCAATCAAAGTAAGGATCGCCAATAAGCGTTGATGAACCAGGCATAGTCTCGCCTTTAGGTAGAGTCAATCTGCCGGCTTGAGCAAATGGTTCTTCATCGTTAATTGTAATAGCGCGGATGAAAAACCCAGTCTCTCTTTCACTTCTAGGGATACGATAGCGGAAAGAAATGCTATACAAACCACTCTCTGGTACAGTTACTTTGTAATCCAGGTAATGATAACGCTCTTTCCAATTGGTGACATATTTCCCACCATTGGCAGTTTCGTCAGCAACAATTTCCACCTTAGGAATTTCGCCACTTCTTGGTTCTCTTTCCATACCTTCATTGATAAAGCTTTCTGCTTCAACAATAATTGGCTTTTTAATCTTAGTAATTCTCTTGTAACCAGCCTTTTTATAGGCATCTAAAGCTTCTTGATATGAACCGTACTCTTCTGCATATACAATAGTACCAGTCCCGAGAATAATAAGAGCCATTAGTACAGTTAATATTTGATAGATCTTCTTCATTTAAAAATGCCTCCTCTCAGAATCAGTCATCTAAAGCTAGGTAGTTCCTCTAGCTTACCTATCACTTATTACTTTTCTCTCTTTATACAAAGAATCCTTCTCAGTTCTATCCATTTGGGAGTCATTGCAAATAAATTTCCTTTCAAACTGTAAACCTTGAGATGAGTTTACTACCCTTACCTCTTCTCCAAGTCCCAAATGATAAAATAATAGCTGTTCTTCTCGATTAAAATAATACTGCCATTTAACTAAGTATAGGTTATTAATTACTTCAACCCATTCCCTACTAACCCTTTTTGATTGAGTATCGGCGAGAAAAGCTTGATAACTATAGTTTACTTTCGCTAACATTTTACTAGTTAAAAAAAGGCCTTCCCTAACGATGTTTGTGTTATTACCCGCAATATGAACCAAGTCAACTGCTTTTATAGTTTCTCTAGCTATTGGTAGTAAAATATTATTTACTTCATCTAAATTTGGGCTATTATAGTTTTTCGTTTTCCAACTAGTTGCATAGACTCTGCGTAATTCTTGGAGTGAGATACCTTTCTCATATAATACAGTACGAACATAGCGAGTAGTTGTATTAGCCAAATTTGCTAATTTTTCAATAGTTAAAAATGGATCTTCTTTGGCTAAACGTTCTATCTTATCTCTTTTAAGTTCGTCTGCCATAATACTCTCTCCCCTGGCCAACTATTACCATATAGATATTTGTACCAATGCTCAAAAATAATGACTTTTATAACATAAGCTCTAGTCTCAGGAAACGGAATATCTGTTCTATTTTCCCAACTTCCATCCCATACCTCTTCTTTGAGCCATTTTTCCAAATTGCCACGGCCCGCATTATATGCAGCTAAAGCTGGTATTTTCCCCCACTCATCGAGCAAAGTTCGGAAATAAAAACTACCAAGAGCAATATTTATAACAGGATCTTCAAGAGAATTTTCCGCAATTTTAATTCCCTTAATTTCTCCTAGCCAAGCTGCTGTGGTTGGCATTAATTGCATTAATCCCACTGCGCCTTTTCTAGAAACTGCTCTTTTATTAAAACTGCTTTCCACTCTAATTATACTAGCTATTAAAAAAGGGCTTAGTTCATTCTCGTTAGCAGATAATAAGATCTCCTCTGAATACTTTAGGGGACAGATTTTTTTCATCAAAGGCCGATGTAATATGGCAAAAGCTACCATAAGTAATAAAAAACCTATTAAGACCCTTCTTACTTTCATCTGCCCCCTCCTTTTTGTTCTAACTTCACTTGGTTGTTTGCTTCAGCTCTTGGGCAATGGAAACTAAGAGAATTTCGGCTGTGGCTTCGTTTGTTGCAACAGGTATATTGTGAACATCAGAGACCCTAAGAAGCGCATTAATATCAGGTTCATGTGGTTGTGCTGTTAGTGGATCTCTTAAGAACACTACTAAATCTATTTGACCGCTAGCAATTTTAGCACCAATTTGTTGGTCTCCACCATATGGGCCAGACAACATTTTCTCCACATGTAGTCCAGTATTTTCTTCGATTAGCTTACCCGTGGTCCCTGTAGTAACTATTTCCATATCTTTTAAAATTTCAACATGTTTTCGCGCAAACTTCACCATTTGTGGTTTCATTCGATCATGAGCAATAAGTGCAATTCTAATTTTTCTCATTTTTACCTCCAATATACTCTGCCATATCTCTTCAATCTGCCTTACAGTGTCCAACCATTCTCCTGAATTATTAATGACATAATCAGCCATTTTTTCTTTTAGCTCCTGAGACATTTGAGAGTTAAGGCGTTTTCTAGCATCTTCTTCACTTAAATTATCTCTTACCATTATTCTTTTGAGTCTTAGTGCGTCATCCGCTTTAACTAATATTACTTTATCAAACCGATCTTGCCAACCTGCTTCAAACAAGAGTGGGATTTCTGCCACAATTAGCGATTCTTGTCTCATTTGCTCTGCTAATTGCTCCCAGATGGCTAGATGAGTTATTTTCTCAAGTTCGCGTTTTTTATCCTTGTCGTTAAAAACAATATCGCCCAATCTTTTACGATCAATGGCATTATTTTCAGCCAACACCTCATAGCCAAAGTTTCGAACAATTTCTAGCCAAGCTTTTTTCCCAGGCTCGACTATATCTCTCGCTAAAATATCTGTGTCTATTACTTTGATACCTTTTGTTTTTAAATACTCACCAACTGCAGATTTACCTGCGCCTATATTTCCAGTTAATGCTACTCGCATATTATCACCTTTAGAATTATTCTTTTCTCCTACCTATTTTACCTTTATCTTTGCTTCATCTCCTAATTATATTAACGGTAAATAATTCTGGTATATCGAATCGGGTAGGAGGCGGTGTCTAACCACCTCCTCCAACAACACCGTAGGTACATTAAGTATGCGGCGTTTCGGTTATTCTAAGATGTGTTTATGCCTTGTACTACCTATTCCTAACTCTAAGCGTTCTTATCATTTACTCTCGGTTTCCAACCTTCCCTAAAATAAGTAACTCCTTTCAAACAACAGCTATCATCAAGTATCAGATAAGTAGTCTCTGTCTTATCCTAACCGTCAAGTCCTTTTCTCTACCTACCCATATCCACTACCTAATGATGTTCGTGTTCATTGGATCAAGACTTTGCCTTTTGCAAACTATGTTTGCACACTTCCCTTCAGATTCGATCCTCAGGATGACACCCTTGCTCTTGGCTAATGATTGATAACTACAAACCCCCATAGTGGACTTTTACCACCAAGTTAATCGACATGCATGGCGTACCATAAAGAAAGCATCAATCTTCCGATCGATGCTTTCTTATTGACTTTAATTTTTTTCTCTATCTGCCTAAGAAAGTGCCTCTTTTGTCTACACTCTTTTTATATTTTTTAGAACAATACTGTTACATTAGAGAACTCACTAGGTGTTTTGTCTGCTTTATTTTGAGTACATATCAAGAGATGGCCTGTTGCCCACTCAGAATCTGTAAACTCTTCGTGCCAGAGCAGAGAATTATTATCTTTTTTGATCATATCGATACTATATTTATCTCCATATGCTTTACTTATAATCGCAACATTATCTCCTGCTTGATAGGTTGTTGGGTTTCTAGAATCATCGCCAACTTTATCTGTTGATCTAAGATCTATAGAAGGAGCTGATGTGTTTGGATACTTTCTAAGTGCTAGGAATTCTACCACTGGATAAACTATGTCAAAGGAATAGGAACTCGTCCAAAAAGCAGCTTGACTCATCTGACCTCTCATTTGAATCATAAAACGATGATCAGGAGCATGGACCTCCACATAGAAGGTTGCATCGCCATATTTTTCTTTGCTAGCTAAGATAGCGTAATTGTTTTCAAGGGTATTTGCTTTAAATACTCCATTAGTATCAAGGAATTTGCCAACTTTCGCATCGCCAAAATCTTCAATAGTTTTAAAGTAGCGAGCCAATTTAATATTTTGCCCATCTACAACAAAGTTCTCCTTTACATGGTGATAATGAGGAAGATCAATAGTAACTGTATAGGTGCCATTTGGTACTTTATCTTTTATTACACCATTCTCGTTTGGTTGAAGAACAATAGTATTCTCATTGTTAGATAACGTAATATTTGTTTGTAGTACAGTGTCAATTATGCCAAACTCTAATGCGAAATTTTGGACTAGAGTTAAATCAACAGCCGCGAATTTTTTAGAATAATTATCCCACTCAACAAGAACATCACTTATTTCTTTATCTTGTATTATAGTAAAACTACCTTCTTCATTAGTTCTGCCAGAGAAATTGCCTACCTTAACTAAAGCATCGGGAATATTCACACCTGCAGTAGTGGTAACTGTTCCAACGAAAGTAGAAATTAAAATACTGCTGACTAGTCCTTGTTTCTTCTCCTCAATTAATATTGATGATTGAGTAGAAACAAATTCATTGACACTAGATTCAATCTTGTATGTTTTCCCTGCTTCAATTATTACGTTAGCTATTCCTTCTGGAGTATCTATCTCTTTAATTAACTTTCCTGTTTCATCAAGTATTTTCACTTTAGTATTGGGGATAATCTTGCCTTCTTTATCTTTTACTTCAATATCTAATCTACCTGTATTTCCTATTTTAATCTCAAATAACTCAGATTCTTTACCTTTTGTAACACTGATCGCTTGATTAACCGTTACCCCACTACCTATGTCCCTAACAATATTTGACTGAACCTTGTATTCTCCCGGTTTAAGATAGGCTTTCGCAATGCCATCTTGATTAGTTTTTACTGTTATAACCGTTTTACCATCTTTTGCAGCTAATACTTTTAACTCTTGGTTGCTAAAAGGTGTACCATCTTTAAGTGTTAACTTTAAACTGGTATTAACACTCTTTGCTGTAAAAAGATTACATCCACTTACCACAAGCATAACTGCTACCAAAAATGTTATTACCCATAACCTTTTTCTCATAATTTTTTCTCCCCCAACATTTATAGTAGTAACTATTTTGTGTTACCAATTACATTATTAATCATTGTGACTTTTTTCCCTTTTTTATGTACATATTTCTTTATTTATTTTCTTTATTCCTTTACTCTTTCCATTGAAATTATTTTATCACCTTTACTTGTTCTTAGACATCAATTGCTTTTTATACTCATAATTTATGAGAGAGCATAAATATCTTATAAAATATTTAACTTCGCTAACAGTTATAAAAATGAGCCTCTTTCAGGTAGTAGAAAGTGGCTGAATTCGGCATGCATGGCCTACGCAAAACAGGAGAGAGCTCAAAAAGCTCTCTCCTGTTTCTATTTTTACTTTTTTATCTTTATAGGTTATATATTTCTATTTGATCAATCTGTATCCAAGCATTGAAGGATAAGAATATTCCACCCTGAGCAATTGGGTGTGCGGTCTCAGTGGATTCAGCTATAAGCTCGCCGTTTTTATAATACTTGAAGTTATTACCTTGTACAACTATTGTAACTATTACTTCATCGCCGGCAGCAACTTGTGGTTCGTTCGGATTTGCTGTAATAATAGAAAACTTATTATCTGCTCCTAAACCATGCCAAGTAGCAAGTTCATAGTTATAGGTAGATACATTTGTACCATATCCATAGCACCAATGATCTTGGGCATTTCTTACATGTGTTCTTACCCCTACTGTCTTTTTCTCAGGAAGATCACTTGTTACACGCCACTTAACTGAAACAACACAGTCAGTAACTACACGATCTTTGAGTTTGAGACCCGAGACACCTTCTTGAGTTCTAACTACATTACCATTAACGACATCTACAAAGCCTTTTGTTGTTATTGCCCACTTATTATATTCAAAATCTTCCTCTTCAACCCAGTTATCAAGGTTATTAAAGGTATCAATAAAATCAGGACCATTAGCAAAATTAACCTCAACAGTTTTAGCAAGTGTTACTTTTTCCTCAACAGTTTTATATAAGAATTTTGTTGACACCAAAGCTTCTTTTAAAGGGGCGATTATTTTTATCTGCCCAGCTGCATCTGTTTTTTGGGTAACTTCAAAGTCACCTACTTTAACAACAATATTCAAATCGCTATATGCTACACCTTTGCTTTTTACATTAGCTAATACTTCTCCTAATTCTGAAAGAGTAATATCTTTGGTTATAATACCATCAGCTAGTGTATATGATTCAGAAATTGTATAACCTTTATAAGAAACAGTTAGATCTTTGGTTCCAGATACTGTCGGTATAGTATACTTACCTTCGTTATCAGTAACAGCTTCAATTTGATCAAATTTAACAGTAGCACCTTCTAATTTTATCCCATCGCTAGTTTTTACTGTACCTGACATAACTGCCAATCCTGATATTTTAATTGGTTCTAAAGTAGCTGTCTTTGCACGTGGAACTGTAAAAGTTACTTTATCTGAACTCTTTCCACTATATTTAGCAAAAAACTCATATTTACCTGGTTTTATTTGTGCATTAAATTCTCCCTTACTATCAGTTGTAGCAATTTTAGTCTCTTTACCGTCTTGTATAATGTAGACTTCTGCATTAGCTAGAACTGTACCATCACCCATGGTAACCTTACCTGTTACAGCACAAATCTTTGGCCCAAACAAAGTACAACCACTAAGAATTGTAGCTAGTAGAACTAGTACCGCCAAATAAAACGTTTTTTTACTTGACATCAAAATAACGCCCCCCAAATTTTAATTAAATACCCAATAATCCCCTATACCGGCACTCCTTTTTGGTAACAATTACTTCTTTCGCTGTCTAAAGTATTATCCCTTTTAATTTTCTTGATTATTTGCAGAATCAGGATATTC